>OKRW01000064.1_pt1 | contig 98660 bp, 90 predicted proteins | sample 1601151 | NCBI WGS metagenome assembly OKRW01 (sample SAMEA3541471, study PRJEB24748) | human gut metagenome | biome: human gut; feature: human-associated habitat; material: faeces | place: China | collected 2012 | reverse complement strand
CTATCACTTTCATCATCTTATTCATTCTTATTCTCACTCGCATCATCACTATCGCTTTTATTACCTTCTTCACTATTATCTTCAACATCATTTTTACCATATTCATCACTTTAATTTTCTTCTTTTTAATTATTATTACTTTCTCCTAGAACTTGACGGGGGTGTTTAAGACTAGTTTAATGACCCACCCCTTCTACTCACTAGCCTCACTATTACACCAATACATTCAATTTTAAATATCATTATCTTTATCATGTTCATCATTATCATTACCAATCCCAATCAATTTTACCAGTATCAACTTCTTCTGCTTCAATTATTTCAGTTTCATTATTTTCATTATCATCATATAAATAATCAAGTTCACTTTTATATACTTGTTTATTTTTAATTATAATACAATTATCATCTTTAACTAATCCTATTCTATCTATATAATTAACATTATTATCAAGTTTAATTTTAGAATCATCAAGTTTACCTTTAGTAATAATTTCATGAAATTTATTAATATCTCCTTTAAATATAACTCTAGGATTAACTTCAAACATACTACGTTTATCTGTTCTACGAATAATATTAAGTTTTTCTAATGTAACAATAGCATTAGCAAAATCTCGTTTATTACATCCACTTCTAATTCCATTTCTACAAACAGCATCAAATAAATCCTTACTAATCTTAACAACATTAGAATTAAAACAAATAGTATAATTAATAAAATAAAAAAGTTCATGAAGAATTATACTTCTTAATTCAACTATTTCTCTCCAAGCATTAATACCAACATTAGAATAATATCTTTTAATAATTTTACCTGTATCAAAACATTCCATACGTCCAGTACCACATAGATATTTTTTATTATTATTTTTAATATCAATATCAAAAGTATTAGGTATAATAATACTTCTATCATTAGCTATATCTTTATTAATAGCATCAATAACAAGTTTATTATAAACTCTGCTAGGTTTAAAATCTTCTTTAAAAGTCATAACAATAACAGTATTAAGTTTAACATAAAAATATATTACTCTAGGAAATTAGCGAAATGTATTCCAAAATGGAATAGATTTCGTGCACAAAGGTAGTCATTTTTGCCACTTAATTTGCATACTGATGGAGAATTAGGTATTCAGTATGATACATAATATGTATTATAACTTATTGATAATCAATGTATTATAATTACTATAAAGATATATTATATAGATATAATTATATAGATTCACTGTGACCCGCTCCGAGCTTCGCTCTCCGCTAGACTCCCCTTAGAGGATGGATATAATCAGTATCAATCATATCAAGTTAATCAATACTATAATTATTATTAATATCTCTATTAATATTATCAATACTAATATGATTAAGTCTAGCTTATCTTCATCCTCCACGGGGAGTATGACTTGCATATTTATAATCATATAATCCTCTATGATGTAAATGTTAAAAATAGTTTTTCTCTTGATAGATTCATCTAAACTCTTACATTTGCTAAAAACAATTAAGTTATGGGTAAAGATAAAAGTGAAACTAAACCTAAATACACTAGAGAATTTCATAGTGGTGAAAGGAATAAAAAAGAAGTTAAAGTTCCTAGTAAACTTAAACTTGGAAATATTGGTATTGATAGTATTATTAAAACTAAATAATTTAGTATTATGATTAAAGTTGAAAGTAAATTTAAAGATTTTGGTATTCAAATACCTACTGACATTAGCGAAATAACAAGTGAAGCACTTGACGCTATTCTTAATAATGTAGTTGTTGCTAAACATTATTGTGTTGTTGCTCTTTGCCAAAATGAAAGTTTATTTGGCGTTATCAATAATAAAGTAGTTACTGTTGAAGTTATGCCTATTATTGCTAAAATAAGTGATGAAGATGCTCAACTTATTGGTATGAAACAAATGGATAAGATTATTATTGACCGTTCTACTCTTGAACGTGGATATCATCTTTATCTTAAACATAATGTTCTTAGTCCTCAATTTGTTAATAAGTATATTACTAATGATACTGAGCTAACTCGTTCTATTACTGTTGGTACTTTTGGACAAAATCAAGGATATAAAAAAGGACAGAAAGTTTGGTTTGTTGAATTTAAAGTTATAGCTATTAATGATTTAAGAGCTGCTATTACTGACAAACATAATGCTATTAATCCTTTTGTTTATCATTCTGCTAAACAAGCTAATTAGCCATTTCGTCTAAATAATCAAACTCTTCTTAGAACTACTTATGTATAATTTAAAATTATAGGTACTTGTGTTCTTGTTTATAGTAGTAATCTAAGAAGAGTTCTTAAACTTTCAATTATGGATTTTAAGACTAATACTAGTTTTAATATTGCTAATACTAGTTCTCAAGAAGATTTTGACGATGATTATATTCTTATTTATAAAGATATAAATAATATATTAGATGATATTGGATTTCAAGGTGATGATAGAATACTTTGTAAATCTATTATTGAAAGTCTTGAAAAAGAAGCTAGTATTAATATACGAAAAGATAAATGTGTTGCTATTCCTCATATTGGTACTATTCAAAAGAATTGGTATCGTTCTAAACTTATTAGTCATTATAAAGACTTTAAAGAAGCTAGAAAAACTATGACTAAAGAAGAGTATAAAGAATATACTGCTAAAGTTATGGAAGAAGAAAAGCAAAAACATTATGAAGAAGAAGAAAAGATTAAAACTGAACATAAGTTTAAAAAGAAACTTCTTCCTATTTGGATTAAACTAAGTAAAAAGCATAGTGCTGCTTATGCTAATCTTTGGCTATATGCTATGGGTAAACTTGAAATTATTGAATTTGACGAAGAAGTAGAAGAAATATATGAACGGTTTGGAATTGGATTGGATGCTGAACATAGATGAAACTGGTATGCCAAAAGCTCCTACACTTAAACAACTTCTTGATAGAGATGTTAGTCTTCTTTATACTAGAGATAAATCTCCTAATAAAGAAAGATATATTAAGGAAGTTGGAGTTATTTATTATCTTGGTGACCCTAAAGGTCCTTGTTTACAAGAAGGTCTTAGTGAAAAAGAAGCTCTTAAAAAAGCTATTGAGAATTTTGATTTACCTAAAAATTATCAACCTGATATTCTTGTTTGGAAACTTATTAAACGATATTATAACCAAAAAGTTGGAGCTGGTATGGAAGCTGTTCTTAATATTAAACGCGGTATTCATAATGTTGCTCTAGCTGCTAGCAAACTAAATGAGTTGTTGAATGACAAATTATCTGATGGTGCTAGTCTTGAAGATGTTCCAACTGTTATTGGTTATATGAAACAAATTAATGATTTAGCTAATCAGTTTCCAAATACAATTAAAGCTCTTAATGTAGCTGAAGAAAATCTTCTGTATGAACAAGAGAATGTTGCTGGTAGAGGTGGAGTTGAAATTACTAGTAGTATGATTGAAGAATAAGCTGATGCTAATCCACTCCATCCTCCACGGGGAGTCTAGCGTAGGCACGTAGTGCCGAAGCGGGTCCAAACTAGTGTTGAACTTAATGGTATTAATAATATGGAACTTAGAGATAAAAGATATAATGATATTAGACTTATTTTTCATGAAGAAGAACATAAATATAATGATAGTCTAGGTAATGATTATATTTCAACTACTACTATCCTTCATAATTATGCTCCAAAGTTCGATAAGAACTATTGGTTGAGAAAGAAGTCTAAAGAACTAGGAATAAGTGAGAAGAAACTAGAAGAACAATGGTCAACTATTACTAAAGAAGCTTGTGAACGTGGAACTAATACTCATAATGGTCTTGAAGATGGTGTTAAAGGAGCATCTATGTTTCAACAAGCTATTAATTATCTTGATAAACGAGAAGATGGTGTAATGGTTACTATTGCTGATATACCAAATTTTGGTGCTAGTTATAAGTTACTTAATCTTAAAGATTTTATTGAACTTACTAATAATCGTTATCCTCTTATTTATGATGCGTTTAAAATGTACACTGAAAAAGGATATAAGATTTATAGTGAGATTGGTATGTTTCTTATAGATTGGTTAATTAGTGGAACTATTGATATTCTTCTAGTTAATGAAGATACTAATTGTGCTGTTGTAGGTGATTGGAAAACTAATCGTGGTGGATTAAAATTTAGTAGTGGTTATTATAAGAAAGATAAAACAGTTAGACCTGCACAACAAACTAATGCTTGGGTTGATAAAGATGAACGACTTTTAGCTCCTCTTAATCATCTTCCTAATTGTAATGGTGCTATATATAATCTTCAACTTAGTATGTATGCTTTTGCTGTTGAATATATACTTGGTTTAACTATTAAAGGTATTTGGTTATGTCATATTGATAGTGATTTTGAACTTAATGAATATGGTATGCCAAAAAGATTTTCTGATGGTCTTTATCATATTAAAGAGAATCCTGTTGAAACTACTAAATTCTTTACTATGAATTATTTACGTGATGATATTAATAAAGTTCTTAAAGACAGAGAATTACAAATTAAAGCTAGTGGTGTTCAAACTCAATTTAAACTTGCTATATGAAATTAAATAAAGATAATTTAATTGGAGTAATTATTGGTTTTATTGTTTTAGTTATATTTGCTATTTGTTTATCTAGTGGATGCACTAAACATATTACTCCAGTTCCTGAAATTCGTTATGTTCCTGTTACTGATTCTACTGCTATTAATGAATTAGTTTTAACTAAAGAATTACTTCGTAGAACTCAAGATTCTCTTAATGCTTATAAGTTTGATACTACAATTAGTGCTGATTATTTTGTAGCTAAATATAAACTTGAACGTATTAGATATTATAATGATATTGCAGGTAAAGGAAATAATATCAAATTTTTACGTTCATGGATTCGTAGAACTCTTGAAGAATAAAATATTATGTATATTATTAATCGTAGAAAAAATATAAGATTAATTGGCGATGAACATCATATTGGTGATGACTTTGAATTTGTGATTTATAAAGTTCAAATTAAAGTTCTTTGGTTTTGGGTTACAATTAAAGAATTTGATGAAGATGAATATTATGACGCTGTTGATTGTTTTAGATATTGTACTAATCCTTATATAAATTAAATTATGGCTTACTTTGGAGATGCTTTTAAAAAACTATCTATTAAAGAAGGTGGTTATGTAAACGATAAAGATGATGCTGGTGGAGAAACTTATAAAGGTATCAGTCGTAAATATAATCCTACTTGGCAAGGTTGGGCTATGATTGATTCTTATAAGAAACATTATACTGTTGGTAGTAAAGAATTTAAGTCTAAACTTGATAATGATGTTCAGCTTCAGAAACTTGTTTGGGAAAAGTATAAAATAGGTTATTGGGATGTATTTGAACTTGATGATTTTAATAGTCAGAGAGTTGCTGAACAACTATTTGATACTAACGTGAATTGTGGTCAAGTTGCAGCTATCAAGATGGCTCAAAGAGTTCTTGGTCTTAAAGAAACTGGTAGATGGAATTTTGATTTACTTAATAAACTTATAGAAATAAAAGATTAATTTAATACTGTATAGAATTATGAAGAAGATGTTAATAGCAATATTTATAATAGCGATTATTAATTTATGTGTTACTCTGTATTTATCAATAAGTCGTTTTAGTGTAGAAGTCAATTCATATAATAAAAGTGACACTGCTATTAATCATGTTCGGATTGATTCTATACAGTTAGTTATAACTGAAAGAGAAAGTATAGTTTATAAACTTAAAGAACATGAAAAAGATATTGAAAATAAAGTTATTAGTCTTAATGATAGTGCTACTTGGGAGTTATTCAAGAAGTTGGTGTCAGAGTGAGATTGATAACATAGTGCATCCTCCACGGGGAGTCAACACTACTGATACAACTGTTCTTGTTCCTATTAATATGATTAAGGTTGCTAATACTAAAATTATTAAAGCTAAACTTTATAAAGATATTATTAATGAACAAGACAGTATAATTAATCTTCATAAGATTAAATATAATGCTCTTCATAAAGAAGTTGAAGCTTTACAATATAATCTTAATAATAGTAATAAAACAAATGATAATTTAAATAAATCTATTGAACGTATTAAACGTAATAATAGATATTTGGTAAGCGGTGGTGCTGTTTGCGCTATCGCTTTTATTGTTTGTTTACTAGTTAAATAAAATATTATGGCTGATGGTAAATATCCTTTTCTAGAATACATTGAAGAACCTGATAAAGAGAAAAAGTATAAGAAAGCTAGTGATTGTGGATGGTATGACCCTCATAATAACTTTTTAATTGGAGATAGTGGTGGTTTTCTTTTAAATATTAGACCTGGCAAATTTGTTAATACTGAACTTTTTAATGAAGCTGCTAGAACATATCAAGCCACAGGTAGATATACACAATTTAAAGTTGATAGTATTCCTCATAGACAATTTAGACGTAGAGAATGTGATAGACGACGTAATGGTTTTTCTGCTCCTTGTTGGCAAAATCCAGATGGAAGTATAGAAGATGTTTGGATAACAGGTGGTCATTATAATTTTCTTAATTATACTCGTATGGAACGTACAGATGAATCATCTGTTATTGTTACTGAACATGGAGCTACTGCTAAAAAGATTTATAGTTTTCCTAGTTTTATTGATGCCCAATTTTGGACTTGGCAAATTATAGAATTTTGTAGACGTAATGGTTTGCATCTTATTATTGATAAAACTCGACGTGGAGGTTTTTCTTATATTATGGCTGCTGATAGTTCTAACGAAGTTAACTTATCTAAACATAAAGTTGTTATTCATGTTGCAGCTGATAATAAATATTTGATTAAACAAGGGGGTTTAAGTGACTTTGCTGTTAATAACTTAAAGTTCTTTGAAGAGAAAACTCCATTTAAAAGAGGAATATTTAGTCCTACTACTGATAGTTTTAAACTTGGTTATCGTATGAAAAATGGAGTTGAAGCTGATGATAGTTGGTCTAGTTCTCTTTTAAGTGTTAGTGCTAATAATAATCCAGACTGTGCTATTGGTAAAGATGCTGTTACTATTAAAGTTGAAGAGTTGTCTACAATGCAAAACTTTGATGAGTTCATGAATGTGACTGAACCTACAATGACTGTTGGTACTCGTACTACTGGTACTCTTATGGCTTGGGGAACTGCTACTGCTGCTAATATGCAAATATTTGAACAAAACTTTTATAATCCTAGAGCATTTAGATTTATGGCTTTTGAAAATGTTTTTGATAATGATGCTCGTAATGAAGTTTGTGGATTTTTTAAATCTTATGCTTGGGGTCTTGAAGGAGAAATAGATGGAGTTAAAGGTTTTGATGAAAATGGAAATAGTAATTTACGAATAGGTCTTCAACTTGCTGCACGAGAAAGAATTGAAAAGAAAAAAACTGCTAAGACTTTTGCAGAATATCTTAATTATCTTGGTCAACGTGCTTTATTTCCTGCTGAATCTTTTAGTAGTGCTAGTGAAAATATATTTAGTAGTGAAGCTCTTAATAAGTTTGAAGATAAACTTCGAGTTGATAATAGTTATAAATTTTATACTGATGGTGAACTATTCGAAGATGGAACTAAAAAGATTTATTTTAAATCTAATGCTCGTATAAGAATTGAAAATCCTGATATGAAAACTTATGATTATATTCAAGGAGTTCCTAGACGTGGTAATGAAGACCCTCATGGTTGTATAAGAGTTTGGTTTGCTCCTGAATATGAAGAAACATATATTAATGATAGACTTATAAGAAGTATTCTTCCTGGTACTTATGTTGCAGTTTATGACCCTGTTGGTATTGATAAAGATAAAAAAGAAATTACTGATAGACATTCTCATAATAGTATATTTGTTGTTGAGATGCCTAGAGAACGTAATGGATTTAAACCTAAATTATGTGCTGCATATTATGGACGTACAGAAAGACTAGAAGAAGCTGATGAAAAGTTTTATCGTTTATGTAAATGGTATAATTGTATTGGTACTGGACTTGTAGAAATAAATCGTGGTGAAACTGTTTCTAACTTTCGTAAGTGGAAAGCTACTAAATATTTAGGTTATGAACCTTTATATGTTTGGGATTCTGCTGTTAAAGAAAAAGTTAGTACTAGTTATGGTTATAATATTGGTAGTGGTCCTAAGAAACTAGATGGTCTTCGTCTACTTAAAGAGTTCTTATATGAAGTTATTGGTAAAAATGAATTTGGAGAAGATATTTATGTTTTTGAAAGATTTCTTGATTATCAAACAATTCTTGAACTTAAAAAGTTTAATACTGAAGGTAACTTTGACCGTATATCTAGTCTTATACTTTTAGGTATATATTGGAAATCTATTGATATTAAAGGTAAGCGAGAACTTGCTAGTCGTAAGAAAGTTACAGAAGAGAATGATAAAACAGATATTTTTAATAGACAATGGTTTTAAGATTAAACAAATAAAGATATGTATAATTTTGGTAGACTTGATTTTCCTAATCAGCATGTTAGTTATGCTGAAAAACAAGAAGTTGATTGGTATGCTAAATGCTGTGATTATGTTATAGAAGCTGGTATTGCTTGTAAAGCTGATTTTAATATAGAAGAAAAGTTTAATATTCTTCTTGGTAATATTCCTAGAGAATATTATAGAAAAACTCTTAATCCTTATAATGAAAAAGATGAAAATCTTACTCGTTTTCCAGCTACTATGCGTAACTATGATATGATGAAAGGTATTATTAGAAGATATATTGGTGAATATATCAAAAATCCACATGATTTTATTGTTGGAGCTAATAATCCAGAAGTTGTATTTGCTAGAGATGCTGAACTTGGTAAACAAATTATGATGCTTGCAGAGCAAGCTGTTGCTAAGAAGATACAAGAAAGTTATATGCAGTTTGTTAATGAAGGTAATAATCCAGAGCAATTTAATCCTGAACAAGCTGTTGATATTGAAGCTTTTATTAAAGAATTTAATGAAAATTTTATTGATGATATTAGTGCTCAAGGTCAAGATTTAATTAATGTTATTGATGATTTAACTGATGCTTTTACTATATATGCTAGAGCTTATTTTGAATTTGTTGCTTTTGGAGCTTGTTACACATATAGAGATGTTGTAGGTAGTCAATTAATTAAACGTGTTGTTAGTGTTAGAGATGCTTTTCCTGTTCCTAACGATAGTATGTTTGCAGAAGATTATGATATGTTTGCTGAACGTCGTATGCTAACTAAACAGCAAATTATAGATGAATTTTATGAATATCTTTCTGAGAAAGAACGTGAAGCTCTTGATATTTATTATCAATATGGTGCTACTACTTCTAGTGATAGAGCACTTTTAAATTGGGATAAATATATGCACTATTTTGGTGATATATGTGCTAAATTTAATAAAGATGATTTACAACATATTAAGAACACTAATATAATGGCTCGTGATGCTAATAATGGTTTATTTGAAGTTTGGCATACTGTTTGGAGAGGTGAAATAAAAGAAGGTATTCTTACATATAGTAATGGAGCATTTGTTACAACAAGAATTGTTGATGAAACTTATCAGCTTAACCCTGCTAATGGTGATATTAGTATTGAATGGGTGTGGCGTCCGCAAGTTTATGAGAGCGTTAGAATTGGTTCTCGTGCTACAAGCATATATCCTTATAAGGCTCGTCCTATTGCTTACAATAGAAATGGCAAACTTCCTTATAATGGTATTGCAGAACTTCTTCCAGGTTTTGGAAGATTTAGTATTATAGATACAGTTATTCCTTATCAAGTATTTCGTAATATAGTTTCTTATCATAGAGAAATGGCTATTGCTAAAAATAAGATGAATGTTCTTATGATTGCTAAATCTCTTCTTGGTAGAAAACCTGCTGAAACTATATATCGTATGGCTGCTGATGGTGTACTTTATATTGATGATGAAGATGATGCTAATTTAGTTAAAGCACAAAATGTTCGTTATCTTGAAAGTCGAATGAATAATTATATTACTGAACTTGGACAACTTATTCAAGAGATTGAGCAGACTGCTAAAATGGAATGTGATATGACTCCACAACGTTATGGTAAGATTGCTAATAGTGCTGGTAAAGGAGTTACTGATGAAGCAGTTATTCGTGGAAGTATGGGTTCTGTTATTATTGAATTTATATTTGATAAAATGAGAGAACGAGATTATCAAGCTGAAATGGATTATACTAAACTTGCTTGGATTGATGGTCTTAATACTTCTTATAAAACTAAAGATGGCGATATTAGATATTTAAGTCTTGATGTTAATAGTCATATATTTGCTAACTATATTGTTACTTGTAAAACTTCTGTTAAAGAACGTGAGAAACTTGAACAATATAAACAGCTTGCATTTAGTGCTGCTCAAAATGGTAATATGGATATGGCTAATGCTGCTATTCGTGGAGATAATGTTGCTCAAATTAGCAAACTTATTGATAAATATCAAAATATTCAACGTGAGCATGAACTTGATGTTGAACGTGTTTCTCAACAAACAGAACAACTTCGTCAAGAATTTGAACTTGCTAAGATTGATAGAAAAGCAGAACAAGATAGAGAAACTATTAGAGTTGAAAAATATCTTAATGGTCAAATTGAGGCTATGAAAGTAAATGCTAATATTATGAGTTTTGATAATGGTCTTAGCGATGCTGAAAAGAGTCAAGCTGAAGAACGTATGGAAAATGCTAGACTTAATATTGAACATAGTAAACTTAGTTTAGATGCTCAAAAGACTTCAGTTGAAGCACAACTTAAAGAAAAAGAATTAGCTGTTAAACTTAAAGAAAGTGAAGATAAAGTTAAGATTGCAAAAACGAATAAAAATCGCTATGATAGTAAAAGTAAATAAAATGATATACTTATAATTTTTGTTCATAATAGGGCTGGACTTGCTTGTGAAAGTAGGTTCAGCCCATTTTCATTTTTCTTTACATTAAATGAACTATTTTCAGCTTATTCTGAACACTTTATCTATTCCGTGATAGATTAATCATTTCGATAAATTTTGATTAATGCAGAACACGTATGAAAGCGACAGGCTAGGTTATCAGACTTAAATATACTAGTTAGCAATAGTAAATTAGTTGGTGATTCAGCTTAAAGGTGAACATATTTTAACGATATAAGTAAAACTCATGTTATTATTATAGTTTATATTTGTGATATAGTAATTAATTAAAAACAAAGAGTTATGCCTAGTTTTGATAGTTTTGGTTTTAATGGTGAAACATCTAATGGAGATGGAAAACCTACTGAGGACATTACAGACCTTGATACAGGTAAAACAGGACAGTTAGATGCTGATGGTAATCCTATTGATGATATTACTAGTGGTAGTAATGGAAATGGGAATAGTAAGACTAATGCTAATAAAGATGACCAATATTCATCCTCCACGGGGGGTCAGCCTACTGGTAAAGCAAATGATGCTGATGCTGAACATGGTTTAGAAGAAGGTACTATTATCGAAGATGGAGATAATAAATATACTGTTGATAAAGACGGTAATCTTATTGACGATAAAGGTAATATCTTTAAAGCTAAAAATGAAGTTGCTACTTATCTTAAAGAATTTGAAGTAGAAGATACTAAAGAAGATAATACTATTGATGTTAAATCAATTCAAGAACTTGTTGGTGTTTCTGTTACTTCAGAAGATGGTAAAGCAGTTACTTTTGAAAATACTCCTCAAGGAGTTGCAAGTTATATTCAATCCGTTATTGATTTAAAACGTGATGAATTTGCTCAAGCTGGTGTTAATAAATTATTTGAAGATTATCCTATTGTTGGTGATTTTCTTAATTATTATGTTGCAAATGGTAATTCATTTGAAGGCTTTGGTGAACTTCGCGATAGAAATGGTATTGAAGTAGATGAAAATAATGTAAGCCAACAAGAAACTATTGTTCGTGAGGCGTTTAAGGAATTTAATCGTCGTGGTAATGTTGATAAGTATATTCAATATCTTAAAGATAGTAATGAGCTTTTCAATGTTGCTAAAGAAGAACTTGAAGCTCTTCAGAAAGCTGATAATGAAATACGTGAAGCCAATGCTAAAGAAGCTATGCGAGTTAAAGCAGAAGAAGAGAAACAACTTGTGGAATTTTGGAATGGAGTTAAAAAATGTATTGATAAACGACAAATTGCTGGTTATCGTATTCCTGAAACTGTTATTATTGAACGTAATGGAAAACAAATTTCTACTACTCCAGAAGATTTCTTCAATTATGTTTATCAAGTTGATGATAAAGGACTTTCTCGTTATGAAAATGATTTAATGAAGTTATCTCCTGCTGAAAGACGCGATGAAGAACTGCTTAAAGCTTGGCTTAAATATACAGGTAAAGGTTATGATAGTTTGATAGAAATGGCTGTTTCTGATAAAGAAGCTAAAAAGTTGAAACTTACTGCTAGTCAACGTAAATCTACAAAAGGAGCTATTAAAATAACTAAACCTGATAGTAAAAAAGATGCTCTGAAAGATGAGCGTTTTGGTTATTAACATAATAGTAAATTTGTAGATGAAAACATTACGTGTTATTGGACAAACTCGTTATGAAGATAGAGGTTATTCTAATGAAGAATCAATCGCTTATCTTCAGCTTCAAAAGCCAGAAGAAATTAATAGTTTTCTGACTTATAATTATGGTATGGATGATGACCGTTTTCCTTTAAGTTTTATTACTGAAGGTCAAGGTAGTCGTGGTATTAAAGAAGTTGCTACTGTACAGTGGACTTGGAAGACTATGGGTCGTATGAAGTTTACAGACTTTGTAACTTACTTTAATACTGCTGTTACTAAACCGGGTCAAAATGGTAGTGAATTTGAAGTTCACTTTTCTACTCATTGGTTTATTGAACAGCATGGTCTTACTGCTCCTGATGGTGTTACTCAAGTTCGTATTCAGAAAGACTTAGGTGAATCTGCTTATGGTTATGCTTATCTTTTGAAACTTACTTCTCCTAATCCTGATGCTTATGTTGACCCTCAATGGTTAGCTAAAGGTATGTATTGGGCAATAAGTGCTCCTACTGTTTCTGAATCTTATTCTAAAGGTAACAGAAGCAATACTATGGGTCCTGCTGGAATGACTTCTCAACTTGAATTTTATCGTTATTCTAAAGAAATAGCTGGTAATCTTGCTAATGTTGTTACTCAATATCAATTCCAAAATGATAATGGTGGTACTTCTAATCTTTGGATTAATGAAGAGATGCGACAGTTCAACTTGCACATGAGGGTGATGAACGAAGAGCGTTTGTGGAAGTCTGAATATAACCGTTTACCCGATGGTACTATTCCTTTGAAAGACCATGATAATGGTAAACCTATTCCTCGTACTGCTGGTATGTTAGAAATATGTCGTGAATCTAACTATGATACTTATGGTGAAATTCTGACTCTTAACAAACTTGAACGTACCATTGGTGATGTTCTTGACCGTGATACTCAAGATGGAGATAAGAAAGTTGTTCTTATGGGCGGTAAAGGATTTATTCGTGACTTTGAAATGGCTATCAGAACTGATGCTAAAGAAAACGGATTTATTACACCTCTTGGTGAAAAGATGATTCAAGATAATGGTGATGGTCTTTCTTATGGACGTTACTTTAATAAATATAAAACTCCAGATGGATATATTATTACTGTTATTCATAATGCTTATTTAGATAAGGGTACTGATGCTGAAGCTGCTAAACAAAATGGTATGATTCATCCTACTACTGGCTTGCCTATTACTTCTCATCAAGCTGCTTTGATTGATATGAGTAATTATAAAGGTAATCAGAATGTTCGTATAGTACGTCAAAAAGGACAGGCTTATAAAGCTAAAGTTATTGAGGGTATGACAGATATTCCTGCTTGCTGGGGATTGCCTAATACTAATCATGCAGCTACTGAAATTGATATGGCTCGTTATGAAGTTAAAGGCTCTATTGGTTTGCAGGTAGATAATACCACTAAGATGTTCTTATTGAAATGTGTATTATAATCATTTAAAAGAAGCTATTTAAGATATGGATTTTAACAAAGTAAATGAAGCTAATAAAGCAGGAGAAAATACTCCTGCTGCTTCTAGTGTAAATACAGATAAACAGGTTATACCCCCCGTAGAGGATGGAGTAAATAAGCAACCTGCTAATACAGTAGGAATTAGAGATGAAAGTCTTGACGAGCCTTATACTGAAAAAAGAACTATTACTATTAATCTAGTTACTAATTATTCATTATATCGTAGAGCTAATGATAAAACATTACCTAAACGAATGGATAAAATTGGTAGTTGTGTTCGTAGTTCTCGTACTCTTTCTTCTAACAAAGGTGAGATTGAATCTTATTTTCCTGCTTTAATTGGTCTTGCTCCTAATAATGAAAACTTTATTTCACGGGTTAAGGCTTATCTTAATAATATTAGTGTTTCAGTTGATGAACTAGGTAAGACTTTTGATATTTCTTTCTTTTGGAATCGTAAACGAGATTATCTTCGTTTTAGAGCTGAAGAAGAAGCTATTGAAACTGCTTATATGAATAGTGACCGTAAAGGAGTTAAAGAACTTAGAGAAGCTCTTGAAGCTAAGATTACTAAGTTAAATCTTCTTGAAAGTGAAAAGTATAAATATGGTTATCCTATTGTTCTTGATGATTACTTAATTTATCGTCATTGTTTATTATATAAAGATGTAGCTAAAGATATTGCTCTTATTAATTCTGATCCATCTATTAGATTCTATTTTAAAGATGACCAAAGAGAAGCTGAGCGTCTTGCTAAACATCGTCAGGAAATTAATTCTGCTAAAGGCAATTATGTTAAACTTCTCACGAATAGTGATTTGTTTGATGCTGTATTTATTCAATACTGTGTTGCCAATAATATTAATATTCCTAACGGTATGGCTATGGATATTGTTGATAAACAATCACATCTTGATAAATTTAGTACAAACGAACCTGCTAAGTTTAATAAACTTTGCAATGATAAAGATATTACTATTAAATCTTTAATTGAGGTTCTTATTTCTCGTGGAGAATTTATCAGAGCAATTCATAATCAGAATATTACTACTCCCGATGGTGAGTTCATTGGTGCTAATGTTAAGGAAGCTGTTACATGGTTTAAGAATCCTACCAATAGTGCTCTTGTTAGTGCTTATAAAAATAAACTTAAAAACATTTGATTATGAACATTGGGGAGATGCACGTGACGTTCAGAGAACTAGCACAACAGATGGGTATGCAGACCGTCCGTGCTATTCTCATGGAAGATATAGATATTTGTCTTAATGCTGCTATAATTGAAAAAGCTAGAAATGTAATAGTAGAAAACGTTGGACCAGTTCCTTATAATGATAAGGTTGCTCGACAAAATGCTTCTATTAGTCCTGTTAATGCTCTTAGAACTTTATACACAGCGGGTACTGTTAACGGCGGAGATATTACAGGTAATGGAACAGAAGTTGACCCTTATAAAATTAATATTGATAGCGACGGAATAATGCTATATACAGGCTTTCAAGTTAGTTATAATGGTAAGACAATTTATGATTGCAGAATTATTGAAGCTGAAGATTTAGGTCAAACGCTAAGAGATTTTTGTAATCGTGCTGCGAAAGATGCTCCGATAGTTACTATATTTGGAGATGAATCTGGTATCAATGTTGATATATATACTGGGCGTAATAATACAGTTAAACCTCAATTAGTTAAATATCTTTATATCAAAGAACCTGCTAAAGTTAAGTTTGATGAGGATAGAGAAGAAGATTGGGTTAATTGTGATTTACCTCCTTATTTACATATGGAAATAGTTATGCGTGCAGTACAGATTTATCTTGCTAGTATTGGTGCTACTTCTAATGGAGCTGATAAACAAAGTTAAACTCTAAATTAAATTAAAAATGAGACAGTTTTTGTTGGCGGGCAACGTCGCTTATGGAGCAAGTTTGCCTCTTGCTGCTGGAGCGGTTGCTTTTACTTATCTTGCTAATGGTGAGGAAACTATTGACGCTGACGGTACTAAGATTACCGATAAGTTTTACATTAATCTTGGTCGTGAAGCAAATGGTCCAGTAGTTCTTCCTGCTTATCGTAAACATCTTACTTTTGTTAAAGGTGTTTATCAAGCTGCTACTACTTTCTCTGCTAATCTTACTATCGGAGATGTAAATGCTTATTCTGATTATTCTATCATGGTTGTGAAAAAAGGATTAAAGTTCAATGAACGTAATCGTTGGACTGCTACCATTCATACTGGTCTTAATCCTACTGCTAATGATGTAGCAAAGAAATTAGCTAACCAAATTAATAATAATACTATTGGACATGGTATTAAAGCAACTGTTGCTGATGCTAAAATTACTTTAACTGCTGAGTCTAAAGGTATTGATTATGAAATTCTTGGTGCTGATGAATTAGTTGGTATTGCAGTCACAGTTACAACTCACGGTTTACCTGCTTATGGTGACGCTGCTTATATTATTGATTTAGCTAATAAGGCTGCTGCTGATGCAGGTATTGAATATACTTACCGTGATACTTATACTGAACTGTATCCTGCATATCCTATTAATCCTTTAAAACAACCTGACAGTGCAGATGCTGGATATACTATCTTTACTCTTCGTTTTGCTGTTCCACGTGAAATGAAAACTAGAGATGAAGTTGTTCATCAGATTGTACAAATAGCATTTCCTATTGGAGCTGATGCTATTACAACTGTTGAAACTATCCTTAAAGCTATCGCTACTGAAGAAAAAGCATAACCTACTACCCGACTTGATTAGGTAAATATTAGGTAATATTAATCAAATAGGGGCTATTGGTGTTAGCATTAGTGTTAATACTGATAGTCCCTATTTTCGTATTCATAAAAATGGAATTAATACAAAATGCTTTTGAACAAGGTTTAGTTCCCGGTATTGTTATTGTTATTTATCTTATTATTAATAAAATAATTGATAATAACAAAAAAGACCCTCTTGATGATATTGCCAAACTTCTTAATATAGTTACTAAAGATATTATTGATAAAGATAGAGAAAAGTCTAAAGCTGTAGTTTCTATTGCTATGGTTAATGCAGCTTCAGAATGTGTTAAATTTGTTGCTTCTACTATTATTACTAATAATGTTGATAGTAACCGTGACCAAATCGAATATAATGCTCGACACTTAGTTAATAGCGTTTATTACGATGCTTATTCTAAACTTAATATGTATCGTGGGGATGAAGATTATCTTAGTCATTATATGAGAGAAGAATGGAAAGAAGATATATATGGCGATATTATTAATATAATTTATAATAAACATCTTGATTCTAATCAACGTATTCTTGCGTTTAATAAACGTGTTGATATTAGAGTTAGTGATTATACTGCATATATTATTAATAAGGCTTTTAAATAAGATGATATTATGATAAGAGGTTATATTAATAATCCAAAACAGCTATCGAAAGAGATGCAATTACGCATTGCAAGCATGGCTGAAAAACAGGTGAGAATAGCAGAATTAGGCTTTCCATTGAATGAAAAAAATTGGTGCAAGCTAACACAAGGACAAATTTTAATTCAAGCACTAGAAGCCTTAGAATTGCTTTCTGATGAGCAACAAAAATCAATTATTAATTCATACAATAACTTGATGATAGAATGAGTGAACAAATAGATGATAATTATGTTAATGGTGTCTATGTAAAAGCTAATGGAACTGAACAAGTTGAGATTACTCCTCAATATGTTTATATGACTGTTCCTAGTAAATATGTTTGTGTTTATCACAAACTATTAGTTCTTATGGCACAATATGGACTTGATATGCTTAATGATTGTTCTGCTACTTGTAAAGGTAATAATAAGAATATTGTTACTTGTTGGAATATGTTTCAATCTGCTATGGCAGCATATCAACTTGGTCAAGATAAACTTGCTGAAACTCTTCTTAAATATATTAAAGGTCAACTTAATATCATTTATGAAGGTAGTGAACAAGTTCAGTATAGTGGTTCTATTACACTTCCTATTGATGAAGAGGGTAAAATTCATGCAATAGTTAGTTGTGGAGATGCTCCTAAGTTTTATGTTGACCTTGAAACTGGTAAACTTTGGGAGAAACGAAAAGAAGGTAAAGAATATAATGAAACTTATAGTCTTAGTGATGTTGATTATGATAATGAATAATGTGAATGTGTTCCATCCTCTACGGGGGGTCTACACTATGAATTTAGTAAACCTAGAGAATATATGAAAACAATAGAAGAAGAACTTGGTAAAGTTAGTCTTACTTGTAATGGTCAATGGAATGACAGACCTTATGAAAGATTATGTATAGTTCATGATGGTTTCTATGCTAGCTATATATCTCGTAAAGCTGTTCCTGCTGGTATTTCTTTATCTAATGAAGAATATTGGCAACCTATTGCTAAACTTCGAGAAGATTTAGTTATTGATTATGAAACTTTCAAGAAAGAAATACTTGAACTTATTGCTGTTATTCAAAGAGGTCTTAAAGCTGCTAGAATTGTAGTATCTACAATGGAAGATAGAGATGCTCTTACTTGGGAACAGATTGGAGTAGGTTGTGAAGTTTATGTTATTGAAACTAAAAAGAGTTATATTCTTGATGAAATAACTCCTGTTACTAATGCAAAGAAATGGCATCTTGAAGCTGATTCTGAAATTGGTTCTAAATTTGTAGAATCATTTAGTGGTATGTTTCCAAGAGCCATTGCTGAACGTGCAGTTGCTGATGAATTTGGTATTAATATTCAAGATAATTATCTTCGTCGTAATGTTGTAGCCAATTATATGGCTCATGTACTTAAACAGTATTTTGAAGATAATGCTGTTCAAATACTTGAAGGTCAGATTACTCCTGAAATGCTTAGTAAATCTGTTAAACAAATGTTTACTGCTTCACAGATTACTAATGCAGCTGATGAAGAAGATTTAACTGTTGTTGATAATCTTCTTAAATTTGCAGATAAAGACTATAATACAAATGATTATAGTGGAAAGGCTCGTAAATATCTTCGTAAGAATATGATTAGTGGTGTTAATACTCTTACTCAAGATATGATTAACGAGCCTAATACTATTTATATACTTCAATATGATTATTGCTTAGCTGGACAAACTATTGAACTTCCAAATAATAGTATTATTCTTTGGAGAGGTGGTAGATTGTATGATGGTGCTGTTAAATTGAATCAATGTAGACTTCTTAGTAATTATCGTCAAGAAGATATGTTTGATAAAGAAAGTATATCTCTTGATGGAAATTGGGCTACTGGTCAAATACTTTATCATCCTCTTGATTTAGGCGAAGATAATAAACAAGTTGAAATTGTTGGTTGGGGTGGTACTTATACTAATGATTTTTATTGGTTTTGGGATGGCGAAAAATGGGTAAGTATGGGTTTTGATTTATCTGTATATCTTACTCGTGCTGAATTTGAAGCTTTCTTAGAGAAGTTAAGAGAAGAGATGGAAAAGTTCTATGCTTGGCTTCTTAAAGAACTTAAAAAGATTAATGACCATCTTGAAATTCATGATAACCAAATATCTCAATTACAACAAAATATTGTTGATATTAATACTAGAATTAATAATCTTATTACTGAATATAATGCTAAATTTGAAGATATTTATAATAAGATTGGAGATTTAAATAGTAATATTGAAAATAGTATTACCAATCTTGAACAATATATTAATAATAAGATTGAAGAAATTCTTAATAGGATAGAACAAGATGGTGGTAATATAAGTAATGAGTATAAACAGTATTTTGAAAGTAATTATGTATCAATGTTTAAAAATAAGATTAAAGCTGGTACTAATATTACTTTTGTAGAAAATACTGATGGTACTATTACTATTAATGCTGCTGGTGGAGGTTCTGGCGGTGGTGGACTAACCGAAGAAGAAGTACGTAATATTATTAATTCTATACTTAATAATTATTATACTAAGCAAGAAATTAATGATATTATTGCTGGTCTTGAAGGTGGTGGTGGCTCAGGTGGAGATGGTACTCATAATGTTATGTCTACAACTCAACTTGGTGAAGCTAGAACGGGTAAGTATCTTATTATGAATAAATTTGCAGAAAGTGAAACTAAACCTAGTAGACTTGATGTAGATTTTAATTCTCTTTATACTGATATTAAAAATAAATTAGTTGGAGAAGGATTTGGATCAGGTGGTGGAAGTGGAGAAGGTGGTGGAGTTGCTGCTAGTCAAATTCAAGCTTGGATTGCTGCTGTTGTTCCTATTGGTTCTATTATGCTTTGGGATACTTCAACTCCTCCTAATGGTTGGGAAGTTTATACTGCTGCTCAAGGACGTTTTGTTATGGGTTATATACCTAATGGTATTAATATTTATAATAATCCTAAACAAGGAAATCTTAATTGGACAACAGTTCTTAAAAATATTAAAGATACTTATGACCCTGCTATTCCTGGTCGTAATGTAGACGCATATGCATTTTATATTGATGGTACAGATTTACCTCTTCATCAACATGCTGTTGCTGTTGGTAAAGGAAAATGTGGTGATGGTAATCATCATGTTGTATCACCAGGTAACTGGCGTTTTGTATCTGGTGACTTAGATAATGATGTTCATCATACTTGGCCTTATGGTACTGATAGAAATAGACTTGATAATCTTGGTATTAATCGTTCTACTAATTGGTATATGACTGGACCTAATATTAGTAATAATAGTGAAATGACTTGGCAACAAATAAGTGGTAATAGATGGACAGATAATTATCTTGCTATTAATAAACTTATGCCTACTATTGCTTTACATTATATTAAACGTGTTTCTAATCCGTGGTAATTATGGCTGAAGAAGAAAATGTTTTTGTTGGTACTAATTGTCAATCTTTTGATCCTAGTAAAGTTCAATGTGATAAAGAAGGCAATATGCCAATTCATATACTAGATAAGTATTGTGAAGAAAATGATACTAGATATAATATATATCCTTTAACTGTTATTCAAGCTATATTTGATGGTAAAACTGGTACTAGACTAGATAGAATATTAGCTTCTTGTAATAGTGTTTATTTAACTTGGGAAGGTACTTTTGCTAATACTGTTAATAAACTTGATAAAATTTATCGTCGTAAAGGATATATTATTACTTATCGTGATGTAACTAATATTAATTGGACACAACGATATAATAATGATGATATTAGCGATGCTGCTTGGACTAATCCAAATAATTGGGAGGGATGGTCTTTTGATACTGTTATTAAAGATTTAGCAAAAGCTCTTGAAGAAATATTTAGTAATATAGGTGATTATAAAGACTTTCTTGATATTATTACTGGTTTTATTAATGATTTTGTTATTAATGTGTTTAATAATATTAATAATTATCCTCAACTAGTTGAAATTATTAAGAATAGTACAGTTGAAAGTTTGCCTATTATTATTAGAGATATATTTAATAATATTAATGAATATCCTGAACTTAAAGAAATATTTAATCAATATATTAAACAATGGACTGAATCTATCTTTAATAATATTTCTTCTTATCCTGCTCTTAATCAGTTTATAACTAATGCTATTAATACTCATGTAGAAACTACTATTGGTAATATATTTAATAATATTGATAATTATCCTGCGATTAAGAATCTTATTATTACTAATACTGTTAATAAAGTAGTTGATATATTTAAGAATATTAGTCAATATCCAGAATTACAAGAAGCTATACAGAATAATATTAATGAACGTGTTGATTATATATTTAATAATATTAATAATTATCCTGAACTTATTGGTATTCTTTCTGATTTAGTTTGTAATTGTGTTAAGAATATATTTGCTAATATTAATAATTATCCCGGTCTTGTTACTTGTATTAACAATGCTGTAAATAGTAGAGTTGATTATATTTTCAATAATATTGATAGATTTCCTATTCTTAAGAATCTTATTGAAACTAAAGTAGAAGCTAGAGTTACTTATATATTTGAACATATTAATAACTTTACTGAACTACTTAATGTTATTAAAGGTAATATAGAAAATATCTTTGATAATATTGATAATCATCCTAATCTTAAAGTTGTTATTGAGAATAAGGTTGAATCTACCGTTGAACATATCCTTAGTAATATAGATAATTATCCTATTATTAAAGAGAAGATTATTCAATTCTGTAATGAAGCTATTGAGGCTAAACGTGGTGTAGCAAATGGTATTGCTAGTCTTGATGGAGATGGTAAAGTTCCAGCAAGTCAATTACCAAGTTATGTTGATGATGTTCTTGAAGGATATTATGTTGATGAAACTCATTTTGCTGAAAAATATATTGATGATGCTCCTGTGTATTATACTCCTGAGAAAGGTAAGATTTATGTTGATATAAGTGAAGATACTGAATATAGTGGTAAAACTTATCGTTGGTCTGGAACTAAATATGCAGTTATATCTGAAACTTTAGCTTTAGGTGAAGTTACAGGTACTGCTTATGATGGTGGTAAAGGTAGAAAAGCTACTGCTATAACTAATAGTTTGCCAAATACTATTGTAGATACTTTAGAATTTGGTAAAGCGTATGCTAATTATGTACAATTAAAATATCATTATTATAGTAAACAATTTGCAACTACTCAAGGAGATAATCATTATGAAGCACAGCCTCATGGTCATGTAGATATACCTATTGCTACTACTACATTAGCAGGTGCTATGTCTGCTGCTGATAAAGTTAAACTTGATGAAACTTTACCTAATCAAATTACTGAACTTAGTAATAATGTTTATACTAAAGAAGAAATTAATAATAAGTTTAATGATGTTCCAACAGTAGAAAATACTTATACTAAAGCTGAAGTTGATAAAGCTATTGCTGATGCTATTAAAGCTTTAATTCCTGCCGGTTATGAACTTGTTATTAAAAAGAAAACAACTTAATATTAATCATGGTGGTACTGAATAAGTGCCACCATTTAAAGTTTATAAAGTTATGCAAGATATTAATCAACAATTATATGAAAATAAAAGCACACCTGAAGGATTTATTCCTGTTTATGGTGTAGTTATTACTGTTCCTACTGAAATATATACTAATGGACAAAAAGATTTTACTTGTGATAAAACTTTTGATGAAGTAAAAGAAATATTATTAAAAGGCGGAAGTATTATTGCTATTGATAATAACAATAGTAGAATTAATTTTGATAGAATTGTTATAGGCGCTCATGATATTAGTGCTACGATTACTTATTTTTCTGCTGGTGGAATTAATAAAATTGATTTAAGTTGGGATAAAGGTATAGCTAGAGTTGAAGGTGAAGAAACTAAAAGTATTAATACTTTTGTAGCTATAAATAGTAATTCAATTGTTAAATCTTATGATATTGGTAATATTACTATATTATTAACAAATGATGGTAGTAAAGAAGAAGTATTAGCTGCTATTAATTCTATTTTTACTAATTTTGCTGGATTTGTTACAGCTATTGGTAAACCTAATTCTGTATTTTATAATGGTAAATATGGTACATTTAATGTTAGATATACAGATAATATTATAATTATTCAATGGAGTAATGCTAATGCAATTCATCATGTTGCTTTATCAGAAGATGGTTCATATATTTATAATACTATTCAAATAGTTGACCAAACTCTTTATAGATTATCTAAACTTACTATTGACCCAATAGTTAATCCTAAAATATGGGTTGGTACTACTACTCAATATGCAGCTATTGCGCAAAAAGATAATAATACTACTTATATAGTTAAATCAGATGTTTAAATTATGGCTATATATCAAGGAGATGTTGGAATACATGATATTAAAATTGGTAATATAGATGTATTTGAAATATATCAAGGTAATAAACTTGTTTATCCTGAAAATACAGATGTTACTATTACATTTAAATTGAATGTTTCCGGAACTGTTACTATTAATGGTTATACTCCTGTTATAAGTGAAAATAATACTAAATTTGTATTTACTATTCCTATTAAGACTAATTATACTGCTATTATTAGTGCTGAACATTATAAATCTCAAACTATTAAAGGTAATAGTGGTTATTTACCTATAACTCATAATGTAGAATTAGAATGGGAACAAAAATTTATATCTTATACTGTTACTTTTCCTACTGATGGAGTTAAGGTTTTATTTGATGGAATAGAAAAAGGAGTTATAACTAATGGTAAGTTAGTTGTATTAATTGATGATACAGAAGCTAAAGATAGTTATATTGTTACATTTGAAGGTAGTAAAGCTAGTACATATGATACTAGTACATTGACAGTAGTTAATAGTAGTATAGCTAATACTGGTGGTGTTTATGATTTAAAACTTCCTACTAGTTCTGTTAAGAGTGGATATAAGAGAACTGACTATGCATCCTCCACGGGGAGTATAACCAAAGGTTCTACTTATGCAGGAACTTGGATTGAAACTGTTGTTAATCTTACTGCTAATTTTACTAGTTCTACTACTTTAGGTAGTATAAGTAATAATGTATTAACTATACCTAATAATGAATCTACTAATACTAAAAGTGGTACTTTAAGTATTGTATTTACTTTAGAAAATAAACAAACTAAAGAAGTTAGTGCAGCTTTAAATCAAGCTGCTGGTGCTAAAGTTTATACTGATTGGGTATTAGATTTACAAACTGATGGAACTAGTGTTGAAGCTAAAGGCGGTACTAGAACTATTACCGCTAATATTGCCCGTAGAACTTATAAATGGAATAACACTGGTACTGTTTATAGTGAAACTGCTACTCCTACTCTTAGTATTAGTGGTAGTGCTAGTCTTAGTGGAAATCAAATAAAATTTACATCAAATGAGAGCGTTTCAGCCCGTTCAGCGACACTTACAGCTAGTTATGTAGGATTGTCCAAAACGGTTACGATAACGCAACAGGCAGGCGCGAAAGTGTATTCAGCGTGGTCTGCTTGGGCTGTTTCTATCTCGGCAAGCACGCAAACGATAGCTGCAAGTGGTGGTTCATCTACGATAACTACTAATGCTAGTCGTTCTCGTACTTGGACTTGGAATGGAGTTGGTACTACATATACTGAAACAGAAACTGCTACACCTACACTTAGTGGTAGTGCTGGTGGATTTACTTTAAGTGGTAAAACTGTTACTGCTAGTAACAATACTACAACAAATAGTCGTAGTATAACTATTACTGCTACTAGCAATAGTGTTTCTAAATCTATTACTATAACACAATCTGCTGGTGTTAAAGTTTATGGTAATTGGTCTGGTTGGACTGTTAATATTAGTACTGATAAAACTAGTATTGGTGCAACAGGTGGAACAGCTACTATATCAACGAGTGCTAGTAGAACTAGAAGTTATACATGGAACGGTGTTGCTGGTTCAGGTGGTACTGAAACTGGAAACGGTTCTCCAACATTAAGTAAAGTTAGCGGAAGTGGTAATTGGACTAGTCCTAAAGTTACTTATGGAAATAATACTAGTACAAGTGGTAAATCAACTGTTATTCGTGCTACTATTGATTCTACTACTAAAGATATAACTATTAGTCAATCTGCTGGGGCTAAACAATATAGTGCTTGGTCTGCATGGACAGTTAATATTTCTAATAGTGGAAATGTTGCTGCTAGTGGTGGTAGCTCAAATATAACTACTTCTGCAAGTAGGACAAGAACTTGGACTTGGAATGGAGTTAGTGGAAGTGGTGGAACTGAAACAGGAACTGGAACACCTACTCTTAGTAAAGTTAGTGGAGCTGGTTCTTTTGCTAGTAATAAAGTAAGTTATGATAATAATACTTCTACAAGTGCTAGAAGTACAGTTATTAGAGCTACAATGGATTCTGTAACTAAAGATACTATTGTAACTCAAAATGCTGGTGCTAAAACTTATAGTAGTTGGGGAGCATGGTCTATTAGTTTAAGTGCTAATGTAACAACTATTGCTGCTGCTGGTGGAAATGCTACATTATCTACTTCTGCTACTAGAAGTCGTACTTGGCAATGGAATGGTACAGGAACAACTTATACTGAAAATGATAGTGGTTCTCCAACATTAAGTAAAGTTAATGGTGCTGCTTCTTTAAGTGGTTCTACTGTTAGTTATGGAAATAACACTTCTACTAGTTCTCGTAGTTCTGTATTTAGAGCAACAATAGATAGTGCAACTAAAGATATAACTATTAGTCAATCTGCTGGAGCTAAAGTTTACGGTAATTGGTCTGGTTGGACTGTAACTTGTAGTGCTAGTAGTTATAAAGTTTGGGCTGGAGGTGATTCAGTAACTATTTATAGTAATGCTTCAAGAAATAGAACTTGGACTTGGAATGGTGTTGCTGGTTCAGGCGGAACTGAAACTGATAGTGATATTCCTAGTATTTCTGTTACAAGCGGTGTCGGAGTTTTAAGTGGTAATACTTTAACTTTTAGTAATAATACGTCTACAGATAGTAGAACAACTCGAGTTACTGCTAATTATAATGGAGTTACTGATTATTGTGATGTTATGCAATATGGTGGTAATAAAGTTACTGGAAGTTGGACATCTTGGCAAGTAACTATATCTGCTAGTCCTATGAATATTGCTGCTAGTGGTGGTAGTTCTACAATTCTTTGTAATGCTTCTCGTACTAGAAATTATACTTGGAATGGTGTTGGTACTACTTATACTGAAACTGAAAATGGTAGCCCAACTTTAAGTAAATCTGGAGATGCTACATTAAGTGGAACTACTAGTGGAAGTAAACTTACTTACGGTAATAGAACTGCTACAACAAGTAGAAGTACAACTGTTACTGCTACTTATAGTGGAGTTAGTAAATCAATTAATGTTACACAATCTGCTGGTTCTAAATCTTATGGTGCTAAAGTATATCATACTAAATATTATAGTACTAATCCTGATGGAAGTGGATTAGATTTTACAGGTTATCCTTATACTAATGAAATTGATACAGTTTCTGATGCTAATGCTATATCTATAAGTGTTTATTATAGGTTATATACAACTCAACTTTGGACTTGGAATGGTGTTGCTGGTTCAGGCGGAACTGAAACTGTATATTATAATCCGGATGATGTAAATGTAACAAATAAAGTTAATTGTGATGTATCTGTTGCAAATGCCTTTAATTATGCTAGCATGATTATAATAACATTTAAACTTTTTGCAAATAATTCTGATACAGCAAGAGAATATAAAATTGAATGGAATTGGTTAAATCATAATGTTATTACAAAAGGAACACAAAAAGCAAATCCCATGCGTGGTAGACTTGTTATTAAAAATAATGATTTTACTAGTCAAAATATTGCATTACCTATTTATTTAGATAATGAAAATGTAGATTCAATATATAAAGGAAAAGCAAGTTATAATGATATTAAGAAAACTCCTATTAGTGTTTATGTATATATTCCTACTAATGTTTCTATAATGAATACTGGTACATTACAATTTTGGTTTGAAGATAAAAATGGAAGTAGTAATAAATATACTTGTACTTTAAAGAATGTTAGTACACCTTCAAATAATGTTTCTGTATCTAATAATAATAATATTATTAGTGTTACTGCTAATACAACTACTTCTTTATTTACTATATTATGCCAATTTATTATGACTTCTAATAGTACAGTATTTAATATAAGAGTTTTAATTGAACCATGATGAAAATACTATTTAATATAACAATATTACTAATGCTTATATTGTTTATTTACTCATTAAAGTTATTTAAATTAATCACATAATTATGAACAATAAACAACTATATGAAAAGCTGGGTCAGAATAGTTATGATAAAGTATTTCCTATTACTTATCTTCAAAATATTCTTGACAAAGATACAAATAATGATTTAACTGTTGTTCTTTCTCGGTTTAATCATTTATGGATTCCATATCAAGGAACTAGAGTTAATACTCGTAAAGCTGTTCCTGCTATTTTTAGACGTAATAGTCTTACTATTAGCTATTATGACGCTGAACATAATCTTTCTGTAACTGAAAGTTATATAGGTAGTAATCTACAAGCTGGTGTTGAAACTAGTTGGGTTTCTGATGATAATTGGACAAAAATTCTTAGTGAAAAGTATCTTGAAGAGAATGGTGCTAAGATTCCAATTGCTGATGGAACTATTGATTGGGATATGCTTAATGAAGCTCTTAAACAAATGATTGTAGGAGATGGTAAAGTTAATATTATTAATTATCCTGATGAAGAAGATATTACTATTAGATTAAGTCCAGGTTGTTGTAATGTTAATCGTCTTAGTCTTAAAGATAGACCTTATGAACCTGAATATAAAAGTGGTAAAGGATATAAAATAGTTCGCAAGGTCTTACTCCCCGTGGAGGATGATGCGAGTAATGCAAAACAGCTTTTATTTGATGGTTTTCTTGATGATACTTATTGTGAACAATATGGTCAAATAATTCTTAATACTGATAAATATGAAGTTATTAGAACAAATTTAGGTAATACTGCTGGTATTTATTATGATACTTATCATAAATTATTTATTCTTAGAGTTAAGACTATTCATGATGGAGTTGGATTCTATAATTATTATACTAGATGGACTATTGTAGAACCTACTGATAGAGTTCATCCTCTACGGGGGGTCAACACTGCTGTCTATGGAAATAGTGAAGATTATAATATTTATAATACTTGTCTTTCTGATGAACGTCCAAGACTTGGTATTATATATGTTAATTCAGTAGATAATATTAAATATTATTTTAATGAAGAAAATCTAGTTCAAGTTAAGAATAATATTTATCTTAATTATAAAGCTGTTCTTACTCAAGATATGCTTAACGAAGAAAATACTCGTTATATTATTCGTTATGCTTTTGATTTAAGTGGTAAAACTATTACAATGCCTGCTGGATGTGAACTTGTATTTGAAGGTGGTATTATTGAAAATGGTACTATTGATTTAAATAAATGTAAACTTACAGGTACGGTTGGTGAAGAATCTGAATATCTTCCTAATGTAACTTGTAGTAATTGGGCTAAAGGACAGATTGAATATCGTAATGGAAAGATTTGTTATTGGAATGGTACTGAATGGAGAGTAATGGGTGATACTTCTTCTATGGAAAGTTATACTAAAGAAGAAATTAATAATATGTTTAAAAATTATTATACTAAATCTGAAACTTATAATAAAGAAGAAGTTAATAATTTACTTAATGGATATGTTACTAATAATACATTTAATAACTTTAAAGAAGAAATAAATCAAACTATTACTAATAGTGTTAATCTTGATAAGATTCAAAAAGCTATTAATGATGGTTGTGGAGTTAATATGACTATGCCTAGCGCAAATAATAATAAACTTAGTCTTCCAATTTGGACAGGTACTGCTACTCAATATGCAACTATTACCCCAGTTGCTGGAATGACTTATAATATTATTGATGAATAATGAGTTTAACTCTTGGACGTCAAGGAGGAATTGCTCAACCTCTTAAAAAACGGACAGTAGGTCAAACTAATATTGCTCATGTTTATGATGGTGCTAATCATATTTGGCCTACTTCTGTTATTCATTTTAGTGATTTTACTAGTGTCCAACTTAGATACATTTGGGGTAGTGATGATGGTCAAGATTTGGATACTAAATCATATTATGTTAATTCTCCTATTAATAATTTAAACTATGTAGCTGTTGGTTGGTCTTGGAATTTAAATCAAATTCCTTATCTATATTGGGGTGGTGATAATACTAGCTCAGGTGCTGAATGTATTATGTTTAATATTGAATCTATGATTAGCCTTGAAGATAAAATGCCTGATATAATGAAAATGAATCTTTGCGCTAATTGGTTTGGAAGTTTAAGTAGAGGTCATGTTATTGTTGAATGTACTGCTTATAAAGGTGGGGTTATTGTTCATGCTTGGCAATTAAAGAATCATGAAATTGATGTTAATAATAGAGGAATGTTTATTTTTCCTTTGGCTGATGGAACTATTAATATGCCTGATGGACATGGTGGCTATAAAGAATGTTGGTATGGTGAAGTTATTAAAAGAGTTGCTAAATCTAATAATGAAGTAAAATATTTTAGAATTAATCCTGTTAATGATAAAATTATTGGTTTAGATAATATTAAAATAATTCGTCATGGCGGTGGTTATATTCATAATGATGGTTATTGTTGGTATGAAAATAAACCTAATGATAAATATAAAGTTTGGAATAATCAAGTTAATACAACTGGTACTCCTTTAACTCTTGATAAGCCAACTCTTAATATAACTAGTGATGATAATTATAGTTATGAATATCATACAGTTTTGTTAAATGAAGATAACACTGTTTATAATGATAATTATACTGATAACTATAAATTTAGATTTGGTTTTGTTGCAGGTAATTCTGAATTTAGAGGACAACAAGCTATTCAATGTTATGTAGGCACACAAGGTGGTAAAGCTAATGATGGTAAGACTTCGATAGGTGAAATAAAATATACTAAACTTAATAAAATTGGCGAGTTGACAATATATAGTCCTATTGAAAGTTAAAATAATGTTAATTACCAAACAAAGATAACGGTTTAAGCGTTATAGATTATGTAGTTCAAACTACAAGTATTAATCTATTTTTTTAACTTAAACCTTAATTTATTATGCAAGTAATTGAAAAAGTGAAAGTTGTTCCAGAGGGTTACAATGGTGCTGGAATGAATTATGACGGTGGTAATCGTCGTGATATAAACGGTAAAGCTAATGCAGGTTTAACCCTTGGTATTATCGGTACTGCACTTGGCGGTTTGGCTTTGTTTGGTAACAGACGTTCTACTCCTGCTAGTATTTTAGGTGGTGCTGGTGGTGGAATGTTAGGTGATGGTTCTACTAACATTAATGTTCTTGGTGCTACTGCTGGTAGTGGAAGCGGTGCTCCTACTGCTTTTCAAGCATGGGAAAAATCTTGTGAAGATACTTTAGCTCTTCAAGGTGGTCTTTATCAGTGGGCTTTGACTCAACAGAATCAACGCTTTGAAGATAGAGAACGTCTTAATAGTGAATTGTTTGGTGTTTATATTGATGGACGTAATCGTACTGATGCTCTTATTGAGAAAAATAACACTGACCATTTTAATCTTTACAAATATACTCGTGATGCTGATGATGATATCCGTAAAGAGTTATCTGATTTGAAAGCTGAATTGGCTGTTACTAAAGCTATTCGTCCTTATCAAGATAAACTTATCCAATGCGAAATGGAAAAGATGTTTACGGCTGGTATCAACTATACTGATAGAAAAACTTGTAATGTTATCTATGGTGTAGTAACTCTTCCGAATGAACCTACTGTTACAGGTCTAGTTGGACGTAATGCTTATGGATGCTTACCATGTGGTTTTACTCAACCTGCTAGTGGAACTCCTGCTCAGTAATATTACTAAGTTTGATTAAGAACATTAAATTCAAAGAGATATGATACCTGTTAATCAATTCATACTAGGTGGTAGTGACCCTTTACTATATCCTAGTGAAAAAATGACTAATAGCATTGATGAACAAATTGCTTTTCTTCAAAGTCAAAAACAAGCAATTAATGAAGCTTATCGTCGTAATGCTATTCCTAATGCAAATAATGGTGTAACGCAAAATCAACAGGTAACTCAACAACCTACTACACAAGGAATTTGGGATGCTATTGATGCTGAAATTGCACCACTTACACAAGAACAACAAAATATGCTTCTTAATAATCAAGACTATGTAAATAATTATAATGCTTTACAAAGTATGGTTCAAGCAGAAGTTCTTAATTTAGTTAGAGGAAAAATCGAAGCTAGTGAAGATGGTAAACATTTACTTGAAGAACAACTTAAACTTGTTAAGTTGCTTAAGAGTAAAATTGTTGAAGTTACTAACAAAGAAATGGAATTGTTTAAAGCTTTTAAAGAAGCTAGTAAAACTAATCCTAATTTAACTTATGAAGAATTTTTAAAGAAGTAATATTATGGTTGAAATTAATAGTGTAAAAGAGGTTATTAAAGATTATATTGTTAAGCAATTAATATCTATGGGTGAAAGTTCTCCAGCTATAAGACTTTTAACTCCTTTAGCTAAAAGAGCTATTATGAATAATATTGATAGTTTTGACAAATTTTTAAAACCTATTGCAGACAAAGATGGTATGATTGATATTGAAGGTATATTTGATGAAGAAATGGAAATTATTAATAATATTGATAATTTTGATTTTGATATACCTTTCATTGGTGGCGGTAATATTTCTAAAGGTATTATATCTCTTGAAATTCCTTATGTGAATAAGATTGTTGCTCTTAATCAAACTGATTTAGAAGTTTTAAAAGAATCATTAATCAGTTTAAAAACAAAGTAATATTATGAGAGAAATGCCTTATATTGAACCTTATCGTATTGACGGTCGTCGCGATGGTGGTCGAGGTATTCTCGATGAATTTCGTGAATTTCTTAATGCTCGTGGAGGACGTGGCGGTAGAGGTGGTAGAAGCGGTCGAGGTGGAATGAGAAATCGTATTGGCTATGATACTTATGATACTTATGGTCGCCCTAGTCATAAAGATGACAAAGAAGAAAAGATTTTAACTATGCTTATGAGTGGTGGATACAATGATGGTGAATATCATTTTGATGAATATGAAGCTAAAGAAGTTGTAGAACAAATGTATCATGTTAAAGACAACAAGAAATATGTTGGTGAAAAATATGATATGAATAAAGCTCATGAGATTTGTGAACGCTATAAAGAAGTATTGCCTAATGATGTTGAACCTTGCGATGTTTATGTTGCAATTAATGCTCAATATCATGATTATGCTAAATTATTTGAAGAATGGTTTGGTGGTAATATAGATAATAAAGTGTTTGAAAGTGCTATTACATTTTGGTTTAAAGATGTAGATTTTGATGGTGATAAAGTGTGGGAATATTTTCACATGAATAACTAATCATTATTGTAAAACTATAAAAGGGAATTATCTTCGGATAGTTCCCTTTTTTATTTATCTAAATTTAAGCATGGACAAATTTATTGATGTAATTGTAGATGGAATCCTTAGTAATTTCGATTTTGGATTTATGTTTATTGTTAATGTTCTAACTTATATTATTATTAAAGTTATTGATTATTTTAATGGTGATAATAAAGTTCCTACTTGGCAAAAAAGATGTGTATTAGTTATAAGTATTGCTGCTATGATTGGTATTTATATTGCAGCTGGTTATGATAATACTATTATGCTTGTTAATAGTGCTATTCTTGCTCCTGTGTTTTGGAGTTGGGTTGTTAGTCCTATTCTAAAGAAACTTGGAGTTGGTTATAAAGATATTGATAATACTATTGGTTAAGATTGTATGATGTCGGTTAGTTTGATTAGATTGGTTAATTCTAGCCTGTTCCATCCTCTACGGAGAGTATAGCTTGCCTAGTTTGGTTGATTTTGAGCCTAGCTGATTAATTATACACGATTGAATAAAAGTCTTACTATAAGCCTAAAAGTGGCTCTATGGATGTACATAAATATTTACAATATTAAATTTCAAAATAGTAAAGTTATGAGAGTTATTAAGACTAAACATTTTCCTTTTGGTGGTTATAAAGCTATTAATCTTTTTGGTATTGTATTTACTAAAGGAGAATTAAGTAATAGAGAACTTAATCATGAAGCTATTCATACAGAACAAATGAAAGAAATGTTATATATCTTTTTCTATATATGGTATGGTATTGAATATCTTATTATAAGACTATTTCATATTAAGCAACATGATGCTTATAAAGATATAAGTTTTGAAGAAGAAGCTCATGCTTTTGATAATTATGCTAATTATATTAGTGAACGTAAACATTATACTTGGACTAAATATCTAGGTATTAATAGTTCTAAGACTGCCTAATTAAAAAATGTTAATAATATAGTTAAACTACTTGTTATTAACAATATAATTTATATTTGTAACAAACTAAATTCTAAAGATATGGAAGATGATAAAAGAGTTAATTATAAGTTAGAAGCTATTAGTAAACTTATTAATAATCTTAAACTTAGTATTTCTGGTAATAAAGAACATGATGAACTTGGAGAAAATAATGTTATAGTTAATCTTGATGAAATTAGTCAAAAGATTACTGAATTACATGACATGGTTAAAGCTGAATTTGATGAGTTTGAAAAACAACATAAAAGTGAATCAGATGAAACTCAAACTCTTCTTAATAATCGTTTTGACAAAATTGATGCTAAATTAGATAGTATTAAATCTGCTATTGATAGTATGAAAACTACTATTAGTGGTAAACTTGATACTGTTAATTCTACTATTAATAAAGCGAATACAGATATAGTTGCTGCAATTAATGCTATGAAAACTAGTAATGATACTAAAAACGATACTATAATTACTGCTCTTCAAGGACTTGTAACTAAAGTTAATCAAAATACTAATAATATTAATTCTCTTGATAGTCGAGTTGATGCTCTAGAACAAGCTTAATATAAATTTTAATTTAGTAGAAATGTATAATGGTTTGTTAAGATTTAACAAGCATATACTAAATGAACTTGCAGAAGGACTTAAACATCTACCTAATTTAGATGGAGTATCTAAAGGAGATAGTTTAATTATTAATGAGCAAGGTAATCCTGCTTGGGGTTCTACTGCATTTATTCCTACTTTTGAAAATGCTGCTTATGGTATTGAATGGACTAAAGATGATAATGATATAATCAGAATTGGTAATGCTAAATTTTATAGAGAACTTCCTATTCAAAATAGACTTAAAGGTTGTGTCTATAATCAAAAGAAAATCAGTTATTTCCTTAATCCTACGGGGTGGGCTAAACCTCTTGAAAATGGTTTTATTCCTCCTCTTGATGGAAGTGATGGCGATGTTGGGTAAGAGTTCCAGAGTTTTATATGTGTGTTAAAGATACTGGTACTAAGTATCAACTTTGGATAAGTGATTTTAATATTGATGGGACATTTACTAGAGTTCATCCTTTTATTATAAGTCATACCAAAACTATGACTAGAACTAGAGAAGATAGTAAAGAAGAAGTATTTAGTGCTTGTATTAAACCTGATGATACTAGATATTTAGGAGGAAATAAAAATTCTTCTGTCGATGCTATTAAATTACAAGGTAGACCTAGAACCGGTATTAGTTACAATAAAGCCAATGAATTTTGTGCTAATCGTGGAGATTGGGTTACTATGATTGATTATCTTGAATATTGTGCTATACAAGCTCTTTGTTATATTGAATATGCTAACTTTGATAATCAAGCTGCATTAAATACTAATTTAACTAGTGACGGATTTAAACAAGGAGGACTTGGTGCTGGTGTTACAAATTTAAATTGGGAAAGATGGACAGCTTTTAATGATAATAATCCTATTGTACAAACTTATTGGACTGCTGAACATAATATTGGTAATGGCAGTACAAATGGTGACCATTATGAACTAGGAAATTATAATACAGATGGAAGTAATTTAAGTACTTATCCTGCTGTTTATCGTGGTATTCTAAACTTTTTTGGTGATATATGGACATTTATTAGAGATATAGTTATTATTAATAAAGATAAAGATTATAATACAGTATATCTTCTTAAAAAAGGAGTTAATCATTCTGATGTTACAAAAGATAATGTTAATGAAAAATGTTATTTAATTGGGCATCAAGCTAATACTAATGATTTTATTACTGAATTTGATTTTCAAAGAGGAGTTTATTTTATTCCTAATAAAGTTGGAAGTAATAAAAAAGCTGATTATAATTGGATAAGAGGTAGTAATGGACAAGATACAGATAAAGCTGTTCGTGTGCTTCGGCTTGGCGGTCACGCTAATGCCGGTTCTAGGGCTGGCTCTGGTGCCTTTCATTCTGGTTGGGTTCGGTCGGATTCTAGTGCTAATGTCGGCTTCTTTACTACTGTTAAACTTGATTAAATAAGTCCACGTGGAACTGTTGCTATGAGTAGTTGGTTAATTAATTTGTTTCTGTTTTTGCATTTCTCGATACTACTCCTGCAACAGTTTATTATAATATTAAATATAATAAACTTAAAACATAATATATTATGACTAAAGATAAACTTAAAGATGATATTATTAGAACTATATGCTGTTTAAATAGTGATATATCTAATAAAGATAGACAACTTCTAATTAAATTGTTTAATTCTATTGTTGATTATACTAATAATACTGAACTTGAACAAGAACTTGCTCAACTTCAACAAAAATATAATGAATTAGTTACAAATATTAATGAAGTAGTTACAAATATTAATGAAGTAGAAAAATTAGCTAATGATACAAAAACGAAACATAATTCTTTATATTATGATATTAATAATAATCTTAAGCCTAAAGTAAATAATATTGATGAAAGAGTAACTGCATTAGAAAATTCAAGTCAATCTTAATATGGCTAGTCTTAATCAATTAGTTAGTGAATTTGCTCATGCTGTTGGCAATCCTAATAGTATTCCTCTTAGACGTAATCTTCGATATGCTATTCTTCATGGTCGTAATGAACTAATTCGTAAAAGTTATGAAAATCATAAATATGTTGATAAAGGTTTGCAACAACGTATTCGTGTTTCTATTGTTAATGTTCCTGATGGTGATTTATATAATAGTCAAACTCTTGGACTTCCTGCAATTAAACGTACTAAACAAGAAGTTCCAAAACCAGTTAGACTTATTAATAACTTACCGTTCCAATCAATTAGAACTACCGGACATACTGGGATAGAAATACCATTTGCAAAAGAAGCTAGTGCTAAGTTTTATCATTATCTTGCAGGTATGTGTAATCTTCCTGTTTATGATTATATTAATGGTTATATTTATTTCTTTAGTAATAATAAAGATTGGTTTCAAAATATAGGTTCTATTATTATTGAATCCCCTTTTGAAATTCCTTATCTTGTTCCTACTGAAACTGTCGAAAAAGCTAAAGATGTAAATTATGACCCTATTGACGATGAGGCTAAATATGATGATGATGAATTTCTTATTCCTGAAGATATGATTGGAGCTCTTAAAGAGATTGTATTTAAACGTAATCTTATTGAAGTTCCTCGTCAAACAAATGAAACTCCTATTGATAATCTTGTAACTAGATAAACTATGATTAAAGATATAGATATTAGTCATTATTATAAAAAGTTTATTGAAACTTCTAATGACGATATGGCAAAATATAATAAAGAACTTGAAGTTATAAATAAGATGAAGGCTGATTGTCGTTCTTATATTAAAAATAAAAGTCAAGTTATTAAAGATGATTTAAAAATAAATCTTAATGAATATGGGTTTCAATTTCTTAATGATGATATAGAATTAATTAATAAATTAGAGCAATTAATTAATAATAGGCTTAGTTATACAGTTGGAGAAAGACGTATTGTTTTTCTCCAACTTTTGCGTTATTGTAACTTAGCTAAAAAAGTAAATGATTATATTGTTGCTCTTAAACTTGCTACAAGACGTTCTGAATTAAGTCTTTCTGATTATAAGAAGTATATTCATAGATATTATAGTTATGGTGTTCATAAATGTGTTCTTGAAGGTTATGCTTATCATTTTAAATATGAAATTGGTGATTTAGTTATTAATTTTTGGAGATATAAAGATAAACCTAGAGATACTTATGTTGATTGGAACGCTACTAGACTTAAGAAACAAGAAATTATTGATGCTGGTCTTAAACCTTATGATAAAGAAGAAGCTGAAATATATAAAATTCGTGGACTTAAATATGATGGTATTCCTTATGTAGTTTATAAAACTAATAAAGAGTTTTATGAAATACAACTTATTAATAATGGAACTCATAGTTATAGTGCTATTAAATTTAAGTATGCTAATTATATTAATAGAGAGCTTCGTGGTAAAGATGCTAAACAACTTAATTCTGAATGTAAAACTGTTGATGATATTTTTAATCTTAAATTAGGATTAAGAAGTAAACTTCTTGTTTATCTTGAACGAGAACCTAATGCTCCATTTAAATATATTAGAAATGTTAATCAACAAAAGTATGAACGTGGAGCACATAATAATGGTAATAAAACTAGATATAAAAACTAATATTATGGCAAATAATAAAACGATTACGATAGAACATATTATTGGTAAACTTGATAATGATTTCAATCCAGATAATAGTGATTGGATTCCTAGAGTTCCTGCTTGGTGTGTTGATGCTATGAATGAACTTAAAGTTCTTCGTAAAGTTGATAAGAAAATGAAACTAACCGTCATTAATAAGATAGCTAAAAGTAAATGTTGTCTTATTGATGACGGTCTTAAAGTATATGATAGTAATGGTTGTGAAGTACCTAGAGCTGATAGTAGTAAGTATAGATGTAATGATACTGAATCTACTCCATCCTCTACGGGGGATCAAGCGGAGGACGAAAGTCCGGAGCGTGCTACTAATAAAGATTATCTTGGTATGCCTGATGATTGTTGTCCTAATGGTTCTAGAACTAGAGAGGTTATTGATACTGGTAAAATAGGATGTAATCCTGTTGTTTATACACTTCATAATAATACTGAATGTCCTAGATGCCAACATGAAGTACATTCTCATTGTCAGACCCCCCGTGGAGGATATGATAAGTCAAATCATAATTATATTCTTATTGGAGGTAATACTATTGAACTTAATTTTAATGATACTTGTATAACAGTTGTTTATAAAGATATTGAAACTCAATATAGTGATAATTATCATTGTGAAGTTCCTGTTATACCTGCTAATGGTAAATTAATTCAAGGTCTTGCTTATTATTGTATGGCTCGTATGCTTATGAGAGGATATAAACATCCTGTATTTAATCTTTCTGCTAGTCAATATGGAACTAATCCTTTCTATCTATGGGAAAGTATGAAGAAAGATATTAAGACTAGTATTTTATTAGATGAACAAAGTGATGATGATAGTGGTTGGAATGAGTTCTTTTATAACTTTACTTTTCCTAAATAATTATGAATATACAAAAGAAACTTAGTCTTAATAAACATCCTGGCGATTGTGTACCTTATTCATTAGTTGCTGCTAAAAATGTTAAAGTAAGTAATGATGGAAGGATGATTATTAATGAAGAAGGGCTTGAAGATTGTAAAGTAATTGCTAACGCTATTCATGAAGATGGTATTAATAATTTTAAAATAGTTGGTGTTATTCCTACTAGTACTGAACTTATTTTATTTGTTATTAATACTGATTCAAATGAATCTTATATTTATAGATATAATGAACAAGCTGATAATTGTTATAGAGTAAATAGTAATTGGAAATATAATGGTGGAAAAATTAAAGGAACATATACTTATAATGTTAAAAATCATCTTATTATAGCTATTGCAGAAAGTAATGCTTCAGTTGATGTTCCTCTTAAAACTATTAATATTGATTTAGATTCTGACCGTCCTGATTCTGAAATGTCTATTATTCCTCAAATAACATTACCTACTATTAGTAATCTAAACTATGTTAGTGGTGGTGCTTATAAAGGATTTTATTTTCTATTTATTCGTTATAAAATTGATAAAACTAATTATACTAAATGGTATAGTATTGGATTTCCTATTTTTAATGATGTTATAATACCACAAATTATTAATAAAGTTTGTTTTAGAAAAACTAATGTTTATGAACCAAAAGATGAACCAAATGGTTATTGTTATGGTAATACTGATTCATTTAGTGATTCTAAAGATATATGTAATCAAACTTTTGAAATAAGTATTAGTGGAGGTCGTTCAGGGCTTTATCAACTTGGTTTTATTGTATGTAAAAAGGATGGTACTCAAGCATTTAGAACTGATGATTTAAGTAATAATATTTTTAAATTTAGTAGAGATATTCTTGTTGAGTATAGCGTTTCTGATTTAACTACTGATTATTATAATTATTATAATGTTGGTAATATTATTAATTATAAAAATAGAGTATATATTGCTAATTATAATGAACATACTGATAATGATAATAGGACTTTAAGTAACGGTAAAACATTAGAAGAAGCTGTTAAAGATATTACTATAAAACTTCGTAATAAAGCTGTTAACGCTTATTATAATGATTATACTGCTGTAAATGCGGTTAGTGAAAAAGGTCCTTATTTTAAAATGGCTAGCCTTCAAATTACTGGTACTGCTGATTGGCAAATTAAAGATATTGATAAAGTATTTAATAATAATCAATATCCTTTTCGTACTTTTAAAACATTATTTAATGATACTGTTATTCAAGGTATTGCAGTTCATGAATATTTAAAAATTAATTATAATACTAAAATAAAAGTAGGTAGTAGAAGTAGTCATAATCTTAAAGAATATCTTGCTTGTCATTGTTTTATTATTCCTACAAGTTATAAATATGAAAATAATCAATCTGTTTATACTTTACCTAGTACAGTTAAAATAGCTTGTTATGTTTATAACGGTGTTGGATTTACAGAAGATGCTGTATTTACTAGTGGGCAAGTATTATTTGGAGATACTATATTTGATATTGATAATTGTAAAATGAGAATTACTCATTCTATTATTGAACCTAGTTATGATTTTAATGAACGTAAAAAGAACGATACTCTTATTCCGGGAGAAGTATATAATTTCTTTATTCATTTTGTTGATAAATATGGTGATGCTAGTAGAGGATATAAATTGTCAAATAAAGATAAGTATATAAATAATATTGTTAATGATAGTTCTCATTGTACTATAATTACTTTTAATTGGAATAATCAAGGTAATGGTAATATTCCATATTGGGCTGTTATTAGTGGGGATATTCCAATATCTAGTATTAGCACTAATGTTAAAAGATATATTGCTAATCATAAAATTGTAGTTTATACTGCTGAACCTATTAATAATCCTACCACTAACATATTACTTAATAGTTCTGGGGAACTTGAAGCTAGTAACAAAGATGAACTATATACTCTTATATCTAATTATTTTATTGATTATAAAGATAAAGATAAATATAATGATTTATATGTTTATCAAGTTATAAATAGCGGTAGTTATACCCCTTGTAGCAATCAAGTAATAGGTGCTATTGGTGTTGATAATGAAGCTAAGTTTGGTTATTATGAAAATATTAATGGTGATGAATTATTTAGAATACCTGATTTAATATTTGATTCTGAAGTTGTTGGCGGAGAACATATTAGAGATTTTGTATATAATATGAATAATACTTTTAATAAGTTTTATATTCGTGCTAATATTGATACTACTTTATGGAATCAAATTAAAGAACTTGGTTATATTGGATGGTTTATTAGTTATGAGAAAGTTGAACATATTACTAGATATACCGGATTATTAACTAGAAAAGATTATTGTAATATAGCTAGTAATGTTACTTGGCAAGATGGTAGTTGGGGTACTAAACCTGGTTTTGTAGCTAATAATTTTACTAGTGATAAATGTTATTTATATAGTGGTCGATTTGATATTGATGATAGTATTAAATATGATTTTAATATTATTCGTATTGATGGTAAATGCAAATTTGAACCTTATAAAGAAAAACATGATGTAGTTGATATGGTAGTTAATACTACTTATCCTTATAGTTATAATATGCCAGTTATAGGTATAATTAGCAGAAATGAATATAAACCTATTAATAATTATAAATTAGTAGTTGCTGATAGTATTGTTGATAGTAGAGCTGGAAAAGGAACTGCTCTTGAAATGGATGATTATAAGGAATTGCTACTTGATGCTGAAACTATGTTTCTCGCAACAGTTCTTAATTGTACTAGAAATATTTATATTAGTAAAGAAAAAGAACTTGTAAGACTTAATGATGTTTGTTATAATGGTGGAACTTATTCTATTGAACATGGATATAATGGTAGAATGACTTACGATGGCGTTCTTGTTTATAATGATAATGGAGTTATAATGAATGAAGGTAATTATAAATTATATACTCCTACTAATAATCAATATTATTATAGTGGTGATGAACCATGTTGGTTTGATATTCCATTTAATGTTTATATTCAATTTCCTCTTTATAGTGATAAATTCTTTGAAAGTAAATGTTTTAATAATGAACCCAGTAAGATAGCTTTTAGTATTAAAGAAGAAACTGATAAAAAAAGTGTTGCTTTTGGTACATTTGTAGAACCTAAGAATAGTGTTGATTTATTTAAAGACCCTATTGGAAATGTTGACCAATATGTTCCTAAATTGTTAACTCAATATCGTAATGATATTATTAATATTACTCGTTTTGATAAAACTATAAGACGCAGTAATGTTATTCAAGATGAGAGTGAAGTTAACGCTTGGAGAATATTTCCTATTGAAGGTTATAAAAATATTACTGAAAATAAAGGTAGTATAACTAATTTAGTTGGTATTGGATATTATCTTTTAGTTCATACTCAACATAGTATGTTCATGTTTGATATAAGTGCAGCTCTTAAAACTAGAGATGAAAATGTTCAATTATATCAACCAGATGCTTTTGAAGTTAATTATAAAGAAGTATTTACTAGCGATAAAGGTTATGGTGGACTGCAAGATGATTTAGCATATATAGTTGGAGAATTTGGTTATATCTTTTATAATGATGATTTTAATAGATTTTATCAATTTGATGATGGTCAACTTAAAATAATGGATGAAGATATTAAATTATGGTTAGATAAATATCATCCTAATAAAGTTAGATTTGCTCATGATAAATTTAATAATCGTATTCTAATTAAGTTTGATTATACTTATAATAATGTTAATCCTAATACAAAAGAATCTATTATTGAAAGTCATAATGAAGTTATTAGTTTTAATTATAAAATAGGTAGTTTTATTAGTTTACATGATTATTATTTTAATAATGCTTGGTCTACTAAAACTAAATGTTATTTTCAAACTAAGCATAATGATGATAGACTTAATTGTCCTCTTCATGTATTTACTAATGAATATAATTATGGTAGATTTAATACTAATATGGGTGATGATAGTAGAAGTTTATATTTAGTATCTAAACAAGAAGTTGGCGATGAACCTATATTAGTTCATAATAGTTATATTGATATTATAGTTAATGAATCTTATGAACTTATTAAATTTCTTGAATTTATTAAATATAAAGTTCGTAAAATATATGTTCCTATTTATAGTAATAATATTAATAATCCTGTTGATTTAAGAGAACATCCTTATGCTGGTGATATACTTCGTATATTTAATGAAGATAATGATACTAATGATATAGATATTAATATTGATAAACTTAATGAATTTAATAAGTATAAAAAACCTTGGTATGAACTTACTCAATATAACTTTAATTATTTTCGTAATGCAATTAAAGAACACCCTAATACAGTAAGTGATAAACTTCGTAGAGTATATGGTAATTATTTTGTAATTCGTTTTATATTTAATAATTCAGATAATAAGCGCATTGAATTTGAAAGTCTTGAATGTGCTCAAACTCAATTTAGAAAATTATGATACAGTATAGAGATAGACAAAGACAAAAAGCTTTTATTGGTGCTATTATTGGTGCAGCTGCTAGTATTGCTGGTGGTATAATTAAAGGTAATAAGCAAAAGAAAGCTCAAGAAAAAGCTCAAGCTGAAGCTCAAGCTGCACAAGACCATAAAGATGCTTTACAAAATGCTCAAGCTTTAACTAGTGCTTATGCTAATCAAGATTATGTTGGTCAATATAATGATAAATTAACTCTTAAATGTGGCGGTAGAGTTCGACGTAAAGCTGGTTTCGGTACTGAATTTGCTGATGCTCTTCCCGGTTTAGGTAATCTTGCTAGTTCTATTACAGGAGTTCAAGGACTTGGTGAATTAGGTACCGCAATAAGTCAAGGTATTTCTGCGAATCAACAAATTAATGAAAATAAACGTATTGCTCAAGAAGCTGAACAACGTAAACAACTTCAAGCTGGTCAACAGCAACTTAATATTACTTCTGATAAAATGACTAATCCAATGACTATGTATCAACGTTCTAGTTTTATTAATAAATATAAATGTGGTGGACGTAGAAAAGCATGGATTGGTGCTGCTATTGGTGCTGCCGGAAGTTTAATTGGTGGTATGTTTGGTAGTAAAGGACAACAACCTATTAAAGTTGAACAAGCTGACCAAGCTAGTTATAGTGCTCCTAAAACTGGTCTTGAACGTCCTGAATGGATTAATAATGGTAATGTTCAGCCATCTGTTATGCCTCAATCAATATATCGAGATAGGCTTAAAACATATCGCTGTGGCGGTCGTAGATGTTAATCTTTTGCTCTCTGTTGAATTATTATATATAGGTATGAACTATTAATCAGTTGATAACCTATCGTTCGACAGAGAGCCTTAAAATCAATCAAATTATAATTTCTCATTATATTATATAAAATGCCTAGAAAAGATAAAGTTATTCATATAAGTAATTTGCCTAGTACATTTAGAGGTAATGTTACTCGTAATGGAAGATTTATTCAAAATGGTATTCCTCCACTTGGCGGAGTTTATGATAAAGTTGTTAAATCTACTGGTTTAATAAGACTTGGTAATGAATTTCTTTATAATGGTATAAACAATTTAGTATCTAAAGATAATAGAGAAAAATTAATGAATAATACTGCCGGTAGACTTATTAATTATGTTAAAGATTTTAATAAAGAATCTTTTCCTAGTGATGATGAACTTGGACCAACATTTCCATTTAATATTATTCAAACTCCTAGAAGTAATGGAAAAAATCTTTCTCAAAAACAATATGCTGTTGGTGGTAAAATACCAAATGTAGTTGCTGGTGGTATTGCTCAACCTCTTGGTAATAATTTCTTTTATATGAATGGAAGAAAACATAGTCAAGGTGGTATTGATATTGGTCCTAGTGATAAAACTGGTATTGAAGTAGAAGATGGTGAAGTTGTTGAAACTAATGGAAATGAACTTAAAGTTTATTCTGCACAACCTATTATTAATGGTGTTAGTCCTGCTAAATTAGTTATGGGTGGAGCTAATCCTAATAAAGTATTTAAAGCTCAAGAAGATTTTAAAGATAGAAATGGGATTAACGATGATGGTACTAAAGCTAAATATGGTAAAGAAAAACATGTAGCTAAAAGTGATAATACTAGAGTAACTCCTATAATGGAATCTCCTAGAAATAGTGGTATTAAACAAGGAGATTTTATTTATTATCCAGAAACTTATAGAATAGCAAATAATACTTTAGAAAAAGTTCCTGCTAGAAAAGAAGTTAATATGACTCCTCTTGAACAAATTAATCCTGAGTTTGATATATTGTTAGGTGGAGCTGGAGTTTTAAGAGGTGCAGATAAAGCTACTAAAGTTGCTATGGCTTTAGATAAAAATATTTCTAGAGCAAGTCAAAAAGCTATTACTAAAGGTAGAGATGCTTTAGGTTATTATTCTATTTCTCCTAATATTCGTTATAATTTATCTGTTAATAATGGTAGAAAAGCTCTTGGTGTTAAACCTACTAAACTTCTTGAAGCTCCTAGAAAACAATTAACTTCTAATATTGGTAAATATAAAGATTTTGTTAATATATTAGATAGTAACGGAAAAGTTATTGATATTCCTGATATTCTTCAAACTAATATTGATGATACAAAAGCTTTTCTTAAAACTTTTAATAAATGGAATGCTCGTTATGGTTATGACCCTATTCCTTTATCTGCTGCAAAAAATCCTAAACAAGCAGATAAACTTATTAAAGATAGATTGTTAGAACATAATACATTTGTTAGAGGTGTACATGAAACAGGTAATGAAGAAAATATAAATAATATACTTAGAAGAAACGGTATTGAACCTACTGCTGAAAATAGAGCTAAATATTATGCTTCAACTTATGCTCCAGATACAGGAGCTGGTAGAGCTGGATTTAATTCTTCATATAATGGAGAAGGCACTATTTATTCTTCCAATAGTTTAAGTACAGCTATTGGATATGCAAAAGCTAAACACCGTAATGAAAAAGATAGATTTGTAGTATCCGTTAGACGTCCTATTAAATTTGAAGGTACTAGAGAAAATTGGGTTAAAAATGCTGATTTTGCTTTTGATAATTCTAAACAACGTAGTCTTTATATTGATTATGAACTTCCATATTTACTTAGATATGGTAAGAGTGCTAGGACTGAATTAAGTAAAAATAAAAATATTCCTTATAAAGATATTATTTCTAAAGTTAATAAAGACTATTCTAAACTTCATGGTTATAATGAGTATATTGCAAATAAAATCAAAAGATTTATTAATGACCCTGATATAAAATATAAACCTAGTTATCAAATAACTGGTAATGCTAAAAACGATTATATTAATGATGTTATAGGTCGTGAAATTAGTAATTTACCTAAATATAATCCTTTTACACATCACGTTCGTAAATATGTTTATGATATTTTAGAAAAGAAAGGTATTGATGTTAATAGTCCAGGTATTGGAATAACTTTTGGTGATAAAAATTTTAAAGTAGTTAATTATAATAATGATATTTTTGGTAATGATGTAGTATATCAAATACCTGAACAAGAAGTTAAAGATATGTATTATAAAGATATTAATAATCAACTTGGTAAACTAATTTCTAATAATTATAGAAAATATGTTGAAAAACAATTTGATAAACTTTATAATAAAGATATTAATATAGAACTTAGAAAAAGTAAACGTATTAGTAATAATGAATTAAAAGAATATATTAAATCTAAAGGTATCCATCCAGAAAATAAAAAATATAATGTTATAACTAGTGAAATGCTTCGTAAAACGAGTAGAAATAAAGGTAATCCTTATCAACATTTTATTTTTACAGGTGATGTTGATAAACAAGGTCTTGATATAGTTGATATTAAAGATGTTAATTCAGAAGAATTTAAACATATATTTAATACTCGACGACATACAGGACAATATAGTAAAGGTTATAGTCGTAAATCTAGAAAATTTGGAGGTAAAGATATGATTGTAAGTATTAGTGGTAATGTTAAGAATGGATTAATTCATTCTCCATCCTCTACGGGGGGTCTACGCGATAAATTTGCTGTTGGTGGAACTCGAATTAATCGTCATGGAAGAACTTGGGAATATGATGAACAAATTGGAGCTTATGTTCCTATTACTAATAGAACTATTAATAAATCTGCTAGAGGAGAAACTATTATTGGAAGTGATTATACTTTTAGAAATGGAAGATGGTCTAAAAATAATAATGTAAATACTAATACTAATAAACCTAATGTTGATAATGGAAATCGTCGTCCTCAATATTATGCAAAACGTAGACTTCCTTTATTTGAAGATGGTGCTGGTATTACTAGCGGTTTAGTTAGAGCTGGTTGGAGTCATGGAAATAACAAAGGTGTTAGTATAAATAATACTAATATTCCAAGTTTATCTGCAACTAAATCTAGCGGGAAGACCCCCCGTGGAGGACGAAGTAAGTCAAGTCAATCAACTCAATCTATCTCTACTAAAACTCCTCCTACTGCTGTTTATAATCGTAATTTACCTAAAGTAGAAGCTAGTATTCCTACTACTTTACCTGTTTCTACTAATACTCCTGCTCAAGAAATTACATCTTCAGATGGTAAAGGACAAGGTAGATTTAAAAATCTTACTACTGCTGATTGGATTGGTTTAGGTAGTAATGTTGCTGGCAGTTTAGCTAGTTATTTTGCTAGTAAAAGAGCTATTAATAAAATGAGAGGTCCGGGTCAACCTACTCTTATTAGCGCTAATAAACTTAAAACTAAATACAATATTAATCCTCAACTTGATAGAATTAGAGAAGATAAATTTGAAGCTTATCGTGATATTGATTCTAATACTGCTAGTAGTCGTGTAAGTTTAGCTCGTAAACAACGGGTTCGTAATGCTGCTGGTCAAGCTGTTAACGAACTTTATGGTAATAAAGAAAATATAGAAACTAATCTTATTAATCAAGATAGACGTAATCAACAAAGTGTTCGTCAATTTAATGCTCAACAATATAATCAATATATAGATAGAAAAACAGCATTTGATAATGGTATTAGAGAAGCTAAAGTAACTAATATTAATAATTTATTTAGTGGTATTAATGCTGGTATTCAAGATATGATTAGTAGATATGAAAATCGTAAAGCTTTAAATAATACTATTGGTGCGATGAGAGCATCTGCTCCTAATGTAGATGATAGAATTATGAGAGATGCTGGAGTTGATTATGATGAATTTATTATTCGCAAACGTAGAAAACTTGGAGGAAAACAATCATGCCGATAAACTTTTATACTCCTACTTTTAGACAACAAGTTAATCCTATTGACTTAAATGTCTTAGCTAGAACTTATAATACTCTTGAACAAGGACATCAACAAGCTATTCAAACTAAATCTCAGATTGATGCTCAACTTGCTCAATTAGATTTAAATGAAGCTGAAGATGCTTGGCGTCAAGAACAACTTAATAAAGTTCGTAATGCTCTTACTGAAAATATGCAGTATGGTAATGCGTATTCTAGTCTTGATGATATAGTTGGAACTTATGGAGATATAACTTCAAGTCCAGGAATGATTGGTCGTTTACGTGCTCAACAAGATTATAAAGCATATATGGATAATCTTGATAAACGTACTGATTTATCTGAAGATTATAAGAATTATTATCGTACTGTTAATAAATATAATTATCAAGATATAACTGATAAGAATGGTAATGTTATTGGTGGAAGTAAATGGACTCCTATTGATAAAGAAGTTTCTGAAATTCCTATGAATCAAATACTTAATCAAGCACTTCAATGGGCTGCTAAAGAACAAGGTGGTGGTAGTCAAACAAGATGGCTTGACGCTAACGGTAAAGTTACTGATGATATTACTAAATCTGTTACAGGAGAGATTTATTCTCATACTAAAGGTAATTGGCAAAGATTAAGTAAAGCTAAACTTGCTGAAGCTGTTAAAGCTGTTATTGAAAATACTCCTGGTGCTAAAGCTAGTCTTGAACAAGATTATAAGATTGCTAAATGGAAATATGACCAAAATGGTAGTAATCCTGATATAACAGATAAAAATGGTATTCTGCTTACTCCTGAACAGTATCTTGCTAAACGTATTGATCCTTTCTATAACGCTGCAACTTTTTATAATCAAGATAGTAATACTACTTATGGAGAAGCATGGAAAGCTCAATTAGCTTTAGCTAAACAAGCTGGATTAGGAAGTACAAATCAAAGAAAACAAGCTATTGATAATTTAACTTATAAAGGTACTCCTGTTCGTATTGATAATTTTATGCCTGCTCAAGCTCAAGCCGAAATTACTAGTAATAGACAATCAATAGCTGAATTACTCAACAAATATAATCCTGATATTAATATTGATTTAGCAACTGCTAATCCTAATGATATTAGAACTAGTATTATGACTAATATTACTAGCCCATCTGATAGAGCATATGCTCTCAGTTATCTTAATGATATTATTGATAATCAAGAATATATTAATAGTCTTAAAGTTGGTAAATCTCAAGATAGTATCGACGGGTTTGATACATATAATTCTATTATTAGTTTAAGTGATTTGCCTAATAATAAATATTCTGATATATATAGTAAATATGTTAATCAGATATTTAGAGATAGTAGTTCTATTAGACAATACTTTAATAATGATGATGTTTATAACTCATTTATTAATGCTCTTGGTGGAGAGAAAAAAGCAATTAGTCTTGGAATAAGATTTGGTTCTGATGGTAATGGTTATAGATATGCTGAATTACCTAAAGATTATCATAAATCTATTTATAGTTTTGGTAAAGCTGTTAAAGAAGCTGAAGATACTAGAAATCTTTTAAATGCTTTTCTTAATTCTGCTAAAACTAGATTCTTTGGTTATGGTGATAAGTTTGTTAGAGTTGATTCTAATGGTGAAGAACATCATGCTGGATTACCAATAGGTAATAAAGAACCTTATATTGGTTTAGTTAATTATGTTGATGCTCTTAAATCTAAAAATGATGCTGTTCTTGATGGTGGCAAAATAACTTCTTCTACTATTGGTATTAGTGCTTTAACTCCTGAATTAGCTGAAATTAATTTTATGATGGATACTAATCCTGAAGAAGCTAGTAAACTTTCTGCTTATAAGAAGAATAAAGAAGAACAAGCTATGATGGCTATTCGTAGTGGTATTGATTTAACTCAAGGAGAAGCTTATATTACTAGTGAAAATGGAGTATTTGAGCCTATGACTTCTGAAGATAGAAAAGCTTATACAGCTTATCTTAGAAGTGCTAAAGAAAATGAAATTATTCCTACTATTGTTCGTGACCCAAAAACTGGTGATGTTGGAGTTCAAATCAATATTGCTGGTTATTACGATACAGAAGGTAAACTTAAAAGAGAACCTATTACTTTACTTGTAGGTAGTGGTGCCATTGATAGTTCTATTATTCAATCTTGGAATCAAGATACTAGTTGGAAAGCTGCTGGTAAAGTAGAAAATTATTATAATGCTAATAGACCTATTTCTCTTACTAATAATGCTGCATTTACTGGAATTGATAAATTTAAATTAGTGCCTAATGGTAAAGGTTTTAATTTAATTAATTCTACTAATAATCAAACTATTGGTTTAGTAAGTAAAGAAAATGCTGTTGATATTGTAGATAATTTATCTCAATGGGAACAAACTGTAATTGCTGTTAAAGCTGGTATGGCAGTAGATGAAAATGCTGTTAAAGCTATTCAACAAAATGTTGCTACTAAACTTGCTCAACTTAGTGGCAGTACAGATCCTTATGTTATTCAATATTACTATGATGAATTAACTAATAATCTATATTAATATGGATGTATTAAAGTTTCTACAAGGTGGTAACAAAACACCTAATCCTGAATATAATCCTAAAACTAAAAAGGAGGCTATACAGCCTCCTACTTTAGTTGATTACAACCCTGGCACTTCTATTAGTGACCAGGGTCGTGGTCATTTATTTAGTCGTATTGCTGGGCAATCATATAATCTTAACCAATATGATATAGATAAATATGCTCCTTATGATGTTTATGTTAATCCTGTTGATGACCCTGAAAAACTTGATAAAGAACGTGCTGTTAATCAAAGTAATTGGGAACAAGGATTAAGAATGATTGGACAGATTGGTAATGAAATTACTATTGGTACTGCAATAGGTTTTGCTGATTTAGCTGATGCTTTCTATAATATGATTAGTGATAGTCCTAATGATTATCAATTTGAAATAAGTTCTGAACTTGAATCTTTAAAAGAATCTATTAATGAAAGATTAGCTATATATCGAGAAAATCCTAATGCTGCATTTGACATTGGAGATTTTGCTTGGTGGGCTAGTAATGCTTCTAGTATAGCTAGTTCTTTAACTCTTATGATTCCTAGTACTGGTCTTGCTAAAGGTGTTTCTTTATTAGGTAAAGGATTAAGATTTAATAAACTAGCTAATAAGATGGCTAATGCTATTAATATGACACAAAAGAGTAGAGCAATTACTAGTAGAATAGCAGAAGCTACTGCTATTGGAATTCCTTCTCGTTATCTTGAAAATTATCAAGAAGCTAGACAAACTTATAATAATATTGAAGATTATTCTAAAACTCAACTTGCTAATATGAATGATAAACAAAGAGAAGAGTTTTATAATAATAATCCTAAATATAGAGATATGTCTGATGAAGAAGTATCTAAAGATATTGCTAAAAATAGTGCTGATATTACTTTTGCAGAAGATTGGGCTAATGTTCTTTTTGATATATGGCAAGTTTATAGTTTAAAAAACTTATGGAAAAATGCTTTAAGTGGTAATACAACTAGTTCTAGACTTAGAAATTTAAATACTGTATTTAATAGTAATATTGATGATGCTGCTGCAATTACTAATGCTTTAAGTAATAAAACTACTAAACAAGCTATTACTAGTACATTAAAAAATGTGGGGAATGATATTCTTCATGGTGTTAGAGCTGAATGGACAGAAGGAATTGAAGAAGCTATTAATTATATAGCTAGTCAAGATGGTTTATATAATGGTAAAAAAGTATTTGATAAAGATATTCCTCAACAAATTATTAAAGATTATCTTCAAGACCCAATGTTATGGGAACAAGCATTTTGGGGTGCTCTTGGTGGTATCACTTTTAGTAGTGTTATGAATAAAGCTGGAAAATTTATTAATAAACGTCTTGATAAAGATTGGACTTCTGCTGAAAAACAAAGAGAAAATGAAATTCTTGGTCGTACTGCTACTTTTCAAGCATATCAAGAAAGACTTAATAGTATAGCTAATGGTAAAAATCCATTTATAACTATTACTGATGAAAACGGTAAACAAGTTAATCCAGATATTATTACTGGTACTGAAGAAGAACTTCGTAATATAGCTGAAAAAGAATATATGGATAATATTATTATTAATTCTATGAATGCTGGTAATTTAGGACTTCTTGAAAGTTCTATTAATAGTAAAGAATTTAATGATAGTATTACTAATAAACTTGGATTACAACAACAAGAAAGTAGTGAACTTATTAATAGATTTAAAACTGAAATTAATAATCTTAAAAATGAATATAATACTACTTTAAATAAAGTTAATAGACTTGGTGGTGGATTTGAAGTTGGTCGTATTATAGCTACTCAAATGGTTCATGCTCGTAATCGTCAAGAAAATTATAATAATCTTCTTAATTGGGCTAATAATGTTTTAAATCAAGATATTACAAATAATCATATTGAAGATGTTGATATTACTTCTGCAAAGAATGGTATTTATCAACATATTATTAATAGTATTCAAAGAGATATTAAAACTATTCAAGATAATGCTACAATTAATGATTCAGTTAAACAAGAACGTATTGCTCAATTAAATGAACGTCTAGATGCTATTAATAAACTTTATATCCCTATTGATATTGAAAATAAAAATGATATTCAATCAGCTATTCAACTTCAAAAACAATATAATGAAGTATTTAAAGATTTAGCAGAAGTTGTTAATGCTGAAATTAATGTTGAAGTTAATAAAAATCAACTTAATTTATCTGATGATAATATTAAATCTCATATAACTTATCTTAATAATTTCTTTGATAGTAATCGTAAAAAGATTGTTAATAAAGCTATGGACGATTTACGTAATGCTTATAAACAATATGGAAAAGATTATGTTAATTCTGTTATTAAAGATGCTAATAATGGTAATAAACCTAATATAGATAAAGTTATTAGAAATGCTTATACTGCTCTTGATTTAAGTTCTAAAGGTAATGAACATCTTAAAAATACAATAGAACAATTAGCTGAGATTGCTGAGATTGAAAATGATGTTAATAATACTCCTAAAGAGGAAGAAGTTGCTCCTGTTAATCCTGATGTTAATGAAGTTAATGAAACTGATACAGATGATACTAGTTCATCTCCATCCTCTACGGGGAGTATAGCGGAGCGAAGCGGAGCGGTTCCTAGTGAACCTACTAATACTGAACAACCTCAATCTCAAACTGGGCAACCAGTTTCTCAAGAACCTATTAGCACTCCTAAACCTGAAGTTACTAATGTTCTTCCAGATGATGAATTTGAACGCGGTCAAATAGGTACCGATTTAGTTTATGAAAGTATTGCTGATTTAGAAGATTCTCTTGGGCATGAATCAACTAGTAGTGATTTACTTAATGCAAGACAATCTTTTATTGATAAACTTAGTCAAGCTGGATTTGAACAAACAGAAGCTGCTGATATAGTTAATAATATTATTGATGGTCTTACAGGTGGTAGTTTATATAGTTCTGTTCAAGATGATAGTACAAGACGTTTATTACTTAATGCTACTTATGCTACTATTACAGGTAATGAACGTAATATAGAAGCTGTTATGGATGATTTTGCTAATAGTATTGATAGTGAAGGTAATACTAGAGGTAAAATTGTTAACGGTAAAGTATATCTTAGTATTGGTCAATTAGTTGAATATATAGATAGTATTACAGGAAATAAAATTATTAAAAATTATTTGTTTAATCAAATAAAAAACTATCTTTACGCAAGCACTAATAATCAAGGTAAATATCGTGCTACTGATGAATCAACTATTAAAAAACTTAATGCTAGACAATTTGTTCAATATGTAGATGGTATTGCTAAAGAACGTCTTGAAAGACTTCAAGTTGAACATACTAATAATGTTAATCTTAAGTATATAGTAGAGAATGAAAATGTTAAAGCATTTACTTCTATTAAACAAGGTGATTATCTAGAAACTGAATATGATAGTAAACTTAGACGTATTAATATACTTGCTAATGGTACAATTATTGGTTATATAGGAGTTCCAAATATTGATAAGTTTGGTAATTATGATATGGTTAATCAAGGTTGGAAATATAATATTCATGCTGAAAATGGTCAAGTTATTTCTCCACTTAAAGACGCTTTAATTAGTATTCTTGATGGTGATAGATTTGACGAAGAATTTATTGGTCATTTATATGAACTTGCTGTTAAAGAAGAAGTTACACAAGAAGAACTTGTTAATCTATTTAAAGAATTTGAAATTAAATATCCTGATATAGTTAAAGATTTTACTACTCCTATTGCAAGTTTTGATTTAGCTGGACATCTTGTTAATCTTACTAAATACATATTTAATCAGCCTTATGAAAATAGTCATGAAGCTAGTATTAATCGTTGGTTTAATAATCTTCTTAATAGTTATGACCAAGCTATTACAATAGTTAAAGGTGATTTTAAAGGTAAGATTAAAGCTGTTAATATTAAATATGGAGTTCTTAATACTATTGATGATACTAATGGTGAATGGAATGATGTACAAGAAACAGTAGTTGGTTATAATGAAAATATTAACAAACTTGGTGTAGTTATACAAGGTCAATTATATCTTAATGGAGAAAGTAAACCTACTATTATTGAAAATCTTACTACTAATGGCATGCCTGTGATTAGTATTCCAAGTAGTGATGGTACTTCTCTATATGCTTTTTGTAAACAAGTTCCATTAAATAGTAATCTACTTAAAGGTGATGCTCAACGTATTATTAATTCTATTAAGAATGAAGTTAATAATCTTTGTAGAGATTATATTAGTGGAAAAATAAGTTTTGGTGAACTTAAACAAAGTCTTGGAGATATATTTGGAAATAATAAACTTGTTAACGGTGATAGAAATACTGGACTTCAAATTAGTATTAATCCTACTAATATAGGTTTTTATGTTAAAGGTGCACATTTTAATGGTAAAGATTATGCTTTTACTATTAATTCTGATGCTGGTAATTATAAACGTAATATTATTATTAATTCTCCTTATGTTGTTAATAGTGCTTTTAAAATAGGTAAAAGCTATGGAATTAATGCTGGTACTATTGATGAACTAGATAATGCTCTTCGTCCTGTTATTGATGAAATGTTTAACTATGCTCAATTTGCTATTAGTAAAGATTTTATTAATGATAGTACAAAAACTGATAATAAAACCAATAAATATATTTATCGTGAAAATGGTAAAACTATTATAAATATTGATGATAAAACTTATAGTTATAATAGTTATCAAGATTTTATTATTAGTAATGGTTTAGTTCGAACTAAACTAGCTAATACGAATACTGACGAAACTGCTGGTAATTGGCAAATAGATATTCATTCTAAACTTGATATTGCATACGAGCTTGAGGGTAGACCCCCCGTGGAGGATGGAGCAATACCTGAACAGCTATCAGAGTTCATGTTAGATGATACTCTTAATGCCATTAATTTTAATGCTTTTGAGTCTGCTATAACAGCTAAGAATTTAACTCGTGGACTTAAAAAGTATTTTGCTAATGACCAAACTGCTATTGATTATATTGATGCTCTTCAAAAAATTGGTATATTACCTAAAAATATTCAAGTTGTAGATAGTATTACTGATAATAACGGTAATAAAGTTAATGCTGTTTATCATCGTGATACTGATACAATTGAACTTAGTAGTTCTGCTATTGCAGGTCAAAGAGTTTATAGAGTTGTTAATATTATACTTCATGAAAGTTTACATAGACAACTTTATACTAAATATAATACTGAACAAGCTCTTGCTTTAGTTAAACCTATATATGATAAATTTAAATTTTGGCTTGATACTCAAGATAATTCTACTAAAGAAAGACTTAAACCTTATTTATTTGAGAACTTTAATACAAGTGAAGCTCTTGAAGAATTTTTAGTTGAAAGTATTACTAGTAATGCTCTTATGTCAGCTCTTAATGAAATAAAATATGATAATAGAAAAACTAATAAACGTAAGACTTTATTTAGTAGACTTCTTGAAGTTATTGCTGATATGTTAGGTATTAAAATTAATGAAGATAGTTTATTAGCTGCTGCTAGAGATGCTTATAAAGCTATTAAAAAAATGCCTAAACAAACAGAACAAAGTGTTATTCAAGGAACTTTTCAATTTGACGAAAAAACTATTAGTACAGAACAAATTGAAAATCCTAATGAAGATAATAGTCAAGATTATAATTATAATAATGATAATCTTAATGATGGACTTAATATGTTTAGTAGTGTTGATGATAATGTGGTGAATATGGCGGAATTAACTAGCCGTTTACCAATAGACCAACAGTCCGAATTTGCCACTTTGCTTGACACAGGACGTATCAGTTTTAGCTGTATGTAGAATTAATCAAGTAGAGATAAAAGTCGCTTAGAACGAAAGAAAATCACCTCTATGACGATGTAATTAAATTTTACTTTATATTAGTCATAGAGGTATTACTATTAATGAATTTAAACTTAAATATAAACTTATGAGTTGTGGAAATATTAAACTTGTAGGATATAATAATCTTAATAATGTTATTATTAAAGAACATGGTTCTAATAATGCTGATTATTATAGTCTTATAGCTATGGTTGAAGACCCAATCTTTAAGAAGATTATAGCTGATAAAGGTATTAATGTTAAAACTTCTGGAAGACAAGCTTATAATGCTCTTCTTGAAGCTAGAGCTATTAAACTTCGTAATATGGATGATATAGCTTCTGTTGCTGAAAAAGAAGAACGTGGTTTGTTTAGTACAATTAAAGCTAGAGATACAGCTATTACTTATATGGCTGATATTATGAATAAACTTAGTTTTAATTTTCTATATAATGGTGCTCCATTAAATTTTAATGAAATTAAAAAACGTACCAATGAAACTGTTATTAATGCTGGACTTAAACGTGCTAAGAAATTAGCTGGAAGTGATGAAACTAGAAATAATGAACTTAATAGTTTTATTAATAATCCAAATCCTGCTATTAAAATTAACGGTCTTGGTGCATTTCTTCGTAAATACGGTAATGCTCAAGATTTTAATTATGGAGCATTACTGCGTTCTCTAACTAATACTGAATTTAATGAAGCTCTTTTTAATAATAAGAATGTTGCTAAACTTATTAAAAGAGATGAATTATATCAAACTACTGATTATGAAGAATTAGGCGGATATCTTGATGAAACTTCTACTGAAGGTGATGAAAATAGTATAGATGATGGTATTGATTTAATGACTCAACTTTGGAATTTAAGTATTGGTGAAGTTAAAGATTTTAATAAACACGTAGAAGAAGTCATTAAGTATCATCTTGCAAGTTTACCTAAACTTACTGCTGCTTCTCAACTTGATAATGGAAATTATCCTTTTGATACTAATAATGAATTAGGTGTTGTTACTTTTGCCGATGCTAATTATTTATCTAAAATATTATATGCTAGTGCTGATACTAGTAATGTAGATAATTTTATAGCTAGTCTTAAACGTATATCTGAAACTATTCCAAATTGCGAATGTTTGATTCAATTACATGATTTACTTAGCAAAAATAAAGTATTTGCTAATAAATATATGATGGTTTTTAATAAACCTATTATATCTAAAATTGAAACTTATATTCAAACTGATTCTGCTGGTAATAGTTATGTTCGTGCTCGTGTAACTAATCCTAATACTGATTCACGTACTATTTTACAGAATACTTTTTATAATAATGTTAAGAATAATATTATTACTAATCGTGTTCCTGCTGCTCGTGAAAAGTTTCGTATATATGATAGATATAAAAATACTCCTCATGCTAATCTTTATTTATATGATGCTTTTAAAGAAATATTTCCAGATATTAATCAAGCTAGTTTTAATTTAGCTGTTGCTAAAATTGGACGTATTGCTATGTCTAATAATCTTATTAACTTTGCTAATGTTATTAATCGTACAGTTGATAATTATAATAAATATGTAGAAGCACTTAAAAGAGATAAGAAAACTAAAATGCCTGATAGTTTTATTAATAGAGGTGATACTTCTATTATATATCAAATGGCTGATGTTTTTAAAGATATTATTTATATTCCTGTTGAACTTAATTCTCGTAATCCCGAAGGTAATTTAAGTTCTGATGTTATTAATAGAAGTTTTATTACTAATATTGCTAAAATAATTAATGATGACAAATCTACTGTTGAAGAACAAAATGCTATGGCTGAAGCTTATGCTAGACAAAAGTTTGCTAGTCATCAATATGATTATAGTAATTTACTTCTTGAACATCGAGATACTAATGGTAATATAATTAATTATGGACTATTTAGAAGAGTTGGAAATGGAATTCCTAAACTTACTGAATATGCTCGTAGTATGTTTAAAACTTCTCTTCTTAATGGTATTAGTGAATTAGATAATAACAGTAATGATTTATATCGTAGTATGAGTGATGGTGATTATTTAATTACTGCTATGGGATTATTTATGACTGATATTAATAATTCTGAAACTCCTACCGCTAATTATTTACTTCCTATACCTAGTGATGCTCCTAAAAACTTTACTATTACTGCTCCTAGATATAGTCTTGCTGGATTACGTAGTCAACTAGAAGATGAAACTAAAATTATAAATAAAGAACATCCATTATTTAAACAGTATTATAATATAGTTATTCAAGAACTTACTAATATGGCTCAAGCTGTTAATGTAATGTTTAAGACTAATGCTAATGGTAATCCTATTTTAACAAATGGAGATTTTGAATTTAGTGATACTTATAATAATAAACCTGAACATTTTTATAATCAATACCATAAAGATGGAAAAGGTAATATATTTACTACTAAAGATGGACATAAAGTTTTAGCTGGTAGAGTATTTAGTTTTAAACGTTTAGTTAGTAAAATTACTCCTAATAGTAATGGAGCATTTAATGAATTAATTGGGTATGGTAAGACTATTGACATCCTCTACGGGGGGTCTACACGTGGGCTTAGCTATGTTAATAATCAAGTAGTTCTTAATGGAGAACAACGTATTGCTCTTGAAGACGCTGTTGCTGATTGGTTAAATGAATATATAACTAATGGTTATAAAGAACTTAAAAATAAATATGGTACATTTATTGATGATAGAATTAATAATGAATCTTTAGCTGAATTTCTAGTTAATGATTATCTTGTTAGAGATAGTATGTACGATATGTATGGTGGTGACCAAAGTTTTTATAAGAATGGTCAAGCTATTCTAAAACGTATTAAAGAAGTACAAGCTAGTGGTAATCCTTTTGGTAATACAGACTTTACTAAAAATGATTTAGATATAGCTACTAATTTATATGATGTAACAATTAATGGTAATGCTGTTACTGTTCCTTATACAGTTAATGGAGTTGTTAAACGTAAAAAAGTAGTTTTACAAGATAAATTTAGAGGTGTTACTATTTATAATACTTTTAAATCTTCTGATAAAGTTGTTATTGATAGACTTGATGACCAACTTAAAAAAGCTGGACTTGATAAAAAAGACAGAGAACGAATACTAGAACCATTTAAAGGAGGAGTTAATGCTAATGATGCTCAATCTTATATTACTCTTGAAGAATGGATTCGTCGTATTACTGCTGCTGGAGAGTTAGATAAATATGCTGGACTTATTAAGAGTCTTACAGATGACACTCCGATTAATAAAATTGATTGGAATAAATTTGCTAATAAAGTTCAAATTCAAAAGAATTTCTATTATGATTTATATTATGATACTACTGTTGGTATTGAAGTTCCTAGACAAGTAAAGAATGCAGAGTTTGTTCTTATTCCTAAACTTATTAAAGGAACAGAACTTGAGAAAGTTTATAATATAATGACTAATAGAGGTATTCATCAGCTTAATACTGTTGAAACTGTTAAAGTTGCACAACATAACAGAATGACACTTTGGAATAACGATGGGGTTCTAACTGATAAAACTCTTAAAGAATTTGATGATAATGTATTTGATAATTCTGAATTGTTTAGTTATAATTATCTTTATCGTCAACAAGAAGTTCCTCAGCATATGGTTGATGCTAGTAATAAAGCTGCTATTCAGATTATGAAAAAAATGCTTGATAATCTTCCTAATAAACCTGAACTTAATGACCTTAAAAGTAAAGTATTTAATAATTATGTAGCTAATATTAGAAATAGTTTTGAAAAAACTTGTGCTGAACTTGGTATTGGATTGGATGATAATGGTCATATTGATTTAAATTCTAATGGCACTATTAGAAATCTTAATCGTTTTGTATTTTTTGATAGATTTAAAGAAAATGCTCAACAACAAGGAGTTGAAAAAGCTCTTCTTGAATTTTTTGATTTAGATAGTGCTGGATTTAACAATCTTCCTTTATTCTTATCTAACATTAGTAGTAAACTTGAAAGTATTGCTAATAGTTATTTTAATACTAATATTACTAGACAACTTATTAGTGGTTGGCATGCTGCTCAGCTATCTGATTTTGGATTTAAAGTTGATAAACAAACTCAAACAGATAGTAAACTTCAATATAAGAAAATTGGAGAAGTTAATGGTACTCCTGTTTATTATACTGAAATTAAACTTCCTAGATGGAGTAATAAACTTAAAGGAATAGATATTGAACAAGTTCCTGATAGCTTACGTACTATGATTGGTTATCGTATTCCTACTGAAGGTAAACAATCTATATGTATTATGTATGTTAAAGAGTTTCTTCCAGATGCTTATGGTAGTACTGTTGTTGTTCCTGATGAATGGGTTACTCAAACTGGTTCTGACTTTGACGTAGATAGTGTTTATGGTATGTCTAAAACATTTAATCTTGTTAAAGGTATTCCAACTGAAATTACTCATACTAGATATACTAAAGATGAAATAGGATATATTAATTATGTTAAAGATAATATAGATAAAGCTAGTCGTAAGATTCTTGGTAAAACTTATAATAAACAAGGTAATATTAGAGCTTCTTTAAAAAATAGCGAAGATGCTATTAATGCTACTCTTGAAGGTTATAGTGGTAACCTTAAAGTTGTTGAAAAAATTGCTAATGACGGTGGACTTAAGTCTTACAAATCATACTTAAAACTCCCCGTGGAGGATACAAGTAGTCAAGCTGCTAGAACTAATGCTATTATTCAATCATTTATTGATATACTTAATAACCCTGCTGCATTTGAAGAAAATACTACTACTTCTAACTTTGAAAATGTTAAAGAAGCTAATGAAACTTATGCAGAAATAGTTGGTGCTAATAAAACAACTGTTGCTCCTAGTGATTTCTTTACTCAACTTGATTGGTTTGATGCTGCTACATCTGGTATTAAACTTAAAGGTATCAGTGTTAATCGAGATACTTTTATGAGTATTGGTAATGTTACTAAAGCTAATCATAGTGAAGGTATTAAAGTTATGTACACTACTGATGTGATTAGTGAGCAAGAAGCTGTTAATAGATATGGTAAAGAAAATGTAGAAACTATTGGTAATAAACATATTCGTATTACTCATAAGAATTTTGGTTGGTCTGGAGATGATAAGAATATTGATGGTTATTTGATTAATCCTTATAGTTCTCAAACAACTGCTCATATTCTTGATGTTATGAAAGAGGGAGCTATACATAATGAAAATACTTATACGTTTAATGCTTTTAAAACCATTGTTGACTTTGGAAGTAATTATGATACTGCTATTGGATTTATGTGGCAACCTGCTATTGATATACTAGTTCGTAAATGGAAAGAAACTAATAGTGTTCTTGCAGAAGGTAGTAAAAATCCTCTTACTGAAGCTATTAGAGAAGTTGCTCATAATCTTGGTTTTGGTGAAAAAGTTAATTTTGCTGGACGTAAAAAGCTAATTGATATTATTAATGAAAGTTATGGTGAAACTTTCAAGAAATTATTCAATTTAAGCGTTTCTGAGGCATTTTCATCACCCAACCTTATATTTTCATCAGACGCATATAAATCTCGTCTTAGAGGAGAAATGAATGGGGTTCAGCAGGCTTTATTTGACCTTTATGTTCTAGCACAATTCAATCGGTTAAACTCAATCGGACAGGATATAAGTAATAATCTTAATATTCTTAGTGCTGATAAATATGGTGCTAAACAAAGTTTTTATGCTAGTGATAAAGTGTTTAGAGATGCTAGAACTGTTATTGAAAATAGTAATATTTATGCTTCATCCTCTACGGGGGGTCAAACCTTGCTATTAGAGAGTGTCTTTCCTGATATTAGTGGTGGTATAGATGCGTTTATTAAATCAGATATATCTAGAAGTAGTTATCCTAGTTTAGCTGCTTTTCTACAAATGAGTACTGCTCTTAGTGTTAAAGCTACTCAACAAGTATTTGAAACTGCTAATCCTATATTTATTGATTATGTATATAGAATAGCAGAATGGACTAAAGGTAAAATAATGACTGAAAAGTTATATAATGATTATAAAGATTATCTTATTAATAAACTAGAAGTAGGTAATAATGGTAGTTCTTATCTTAATTTACCTGTTACTATTGTTGATGGTGATTTTGTTCATCCTAAATTTATTAAAGAATATGGTACTGGTCAATCTAGAGCTTTAGAAATTGGACGAGTTAGTGGTACATTAGTTAATATTAAAACAGATGATGTTGTAGTTAAAAATATATTTGAACCTACACAAACTGAAATTGATGTATTTGCTAGACTTACTCCTGCTCAAAAAGTTGATTGGATTAAACGTAACTTTAGTCAAGATGGAAGTGTATTTGCACATATTGAAATAGTTGCTAATGATGAAAGAAATAATCGTCGTAATGTAAATATTCAATATATTAATTATATACAAGGTGATATTACTAATGATGAAGCTCATAGATTGTTTGATAGAGCTTGGAATCATCCTAATCCTCTTATTAAACTTACTGCTCTTGATTTAGTTAAATATGCTTTTATTGTTGAAGGTCATAAATTTAGAACTAGAAATATTAGTAGACTTATAAGTAATACTCCCCTTAGAGGATTGAGTGAAAATGGAATAGCTATTGGAGATATAGCTATGAAAGGTATTAATAGTTATGGTCTTATTGATAAAGATAATATTGAAGATATAATTGGTTTTATTCGTAAGAATTATAATAGTTTTAACTGTCCTAGTTATACGTTTAAAAGACTTACTAATAATAAAATTAATTATAATTTAAAACATAATGGTATTATTACTTTTAATGATCAAGAAAATCTTGATAATATAGGAATAATAAGAAATGGAGATGCTGTTAATATTATTAGAATTAATAGAAATTTATATATTAAAGGAACTTATGATGGTACTTTAGCTTATTATCCTATTGATAGACTTGAATCATTTGAAACTTATAATAATATTGAACCAAGTATTATAGCTAATAATAATATTCATAAACCGTTAGCTGTTCTTCTTTATGAAGGTCTTACTCAACAAGAAAAACGAGATAAATTTATTGATGGCGTTAAAGATAATATTAATGAAGCTGTAAATAAAGGTTATAAAGAAGTTCCTGAATTGTATAATAAGTATATTACTGATGAGTATTTTCAACCTTTTATGAATACTCCTTTCGAGAATAATACTATATATACTATTAATGGTAAATTTTATCTTAATATTAATGGAACTACTGCTATTAATTTAAATAATGATTTAAAACAATATAAAGCTAAATATCCTAATATTGAAGATAATAAACTTGGACTATTTATTGAAATTAATGAAAATGAAATAGATAGAGTTACTAGTAATACTGATAGATATAGTAGTGTTGATGACCAAACTCCTATTGGTAGATTTGCTAAAAATGCAAGTTTAATTATTTCAAGAGCTGTTCGCCATGGACAATCTGCTGCCCAGAATGTTCTTAATGCTCTAAATAATGCTGAAATTAACTATCTCGATAGTAGTAGTCTTTCTGATAATTCTGAATTTTCATTATCAGTTATAGCTAATTATATAGATGTTGAAGCTAATAATATTCTTAACGACATTAATCGTTTTATTAAAATTAATGGTATTGATAAACCTATTAACGATAAAGATGTTATTGGTAAAGTTCTTAAAGATGAACAACTTCAAAATCGTTTCTTAGATGTTATTCTTAGTGCTAATACATTTAAGAATAAATATAAACTTATTAACGAAATTGATATTGATAGTACAAATCTTGATGATAAAACTAAAGAGAATATTAGAAAGATTCAAAAACTAGTTAATCAAGTTGATTCTAATACTACTGTACATTCTGCTAGAAAAGATTGGTTTGAAAGATGGATTCAATTACGCACTACTAATCCTAATTATATAAGCGGTCTTATGAAAGAATTTGATGCTTATGGAGATACTGGATTTATGGACTATTGGATACAAGATATTCGTGCTAATCGTAACTTTGTGTTGCAAAATATACTTAAAGATGTAATGGGTACTGTTGAAGAAGGTCGTCTTAATGGTATTAAAGAATCTAATGACTTTAGAAATTATCTTAAAGAGCTTAAGACTAGAGCTGCTAAAGCTGGTAAATCTGTTAGTCTTAATAGTATAATTGATGATGACGGTAGATTAATTCAACCTAATAATCCTATTTGGGAAGAAAAGATGAAGAAATATAGAGATGCTGCTATTGAAGCTGAACAAAAATTTGGTATAAATAGTGTTGAACATCTTATTGCTCTATCTAATAAAGCTAAATTTATTGATATGACTACTATTCATCAGCTTAAACCAATTACTGTTCAAGATGAAGATGGTAATAATGTTACTATTGAATATTCTACTTATATTATAAATCTTGAAAGAAGTCTTCTTGGTCTTAAAAAAGGAGATGATGGTATTCCTAAAGAATTTGCTGAATATAAAAGACTTAATAGTAGAATACGAGATATTCTAAGCCAAGCTACTGATAATGTTACTACACAAAGTCAAGATGAAGAACTTGGACGTATATATGCTCAAATGGATAGTCTTACTAGTCTTTACGATGAAGATGGTAATAAAAAAATTGGTCATGATTTAAATGTAGCTGAAAGACTTCGTGCTTATCAAACTAATATTCGTAAAGTTAAAGAAATGTTCTATGATAAGCAAGCTAAAGAAGGATTTGATTCTAAACTTAAAGAACAACTTTCTATTATTAGTAAATATGAAAGTCAACGTGATGCTAATGGTAATCTTCTTATTAGTATGGAAGAACTTATGAAAGTTCCTGAATATAAAGAAGCTAAAGAATGGATTCGTAAGAATACTAGATATATTCTTGATATTAAAGATATAGAAGATTTAAATTGGGCATTTGAAGAACTTAAAGATGCTAATAAAGGTAATAGTGTTCTTAATCTTGCCATCAAAGAATTTCAAGCTAAAGATGAATTTAATGTAGTTGATGGACGTAAAATACCTGAAGAACGTGCAGCTCTTATAAAAGCTGAAACAGTTAGAAAATATAAATATACTAAAGGCAATGGTATGCCTTATGTTGGTATTATTCGTTCTGCTGAAGATGAACTTAGAATTTATCGTGCTGATTTCTATAATTATCTTACAGGTAATAAATCTAAGAGTGAAGAAGAAATTAATGTAGGAGAAGCTATTAATAAAATACTTGAGAAGTATTTTGATAATGCTACTAAAACTCTTAATACTGCTAATATTAGTCAAGAGGATTTAGAACAACTTAAAACTGGTTTTGAGATATTTAATGAAATTACTAGAGGAGAAAAGAGTACTGATAAAGCTAAAGCAAAACGTGTTGCTGAATTTATTGAAAGTGAATGTGATGTTACTTATAATTGGAAACAATATGAACTTGATAAAAATAGAGCTTTTGCTAAAGGTAAAAAATATTATGATAAATGGTTAGAAGTATTTAGTGAACAAGTTGAAGAAAATGGAACTATTGCGGAAAGACCTAATCGAACTATTTATGGTATTATTAAACCTAAAGATTTAGATAAATGGACTGACATTGATAAAACTGCTGCAATTAATATTCTTCAAAAAAGAACTAGAGAAACTACTACTCAATATTATTATATGAAAGAAAGAGAAGTTCTTGACAAATATGGTATTGATAGTGTTGAATATAAACAATGGTATAGAGATAATCATTATTTTGACCCTTATACTCGTACTATTAAACCTATTCGTATTTGGACTACTATGCAAATGATTAAAGACGATGGTTCAGCTGTTGTTGGTAATTATGAACCACGTATTAATCAAATGCATATTACTCCTAAAGAAGAACTTATTAATCCAGAATATAGTAGTTTTGTTAATAAGTATAAAGTAGGAACTGGATATGATAATACTGTTTATACTAATCTTAATGAGTATCAACTTGAACTTATGAATAAAGTAAATGAACTTATGAAAAAGTATTGTTTTACTAATAGTAATAAGAGATATGTTGATATGGGTTATCTTCCAGCTTTACCTAAATCTAAAGATATGACTGTTAAAGATTACTTTGAACAAGCTCTTAGTTTTCTTGGTTGGACTGCTAATGTTCCTAATAATACTGGATGGAGAAATAATGAAGATTTAACTTTTGATAAAGATTATGATATTCCTAATCCTAGATTATCTCAATTAGCTAATAAAGATACACAACAACTTCCTACTATACCTAAATTTAAAGAGCCTAATGAAAGTGATGAGGAATTTAGTAAACGTAAAGCTGCTGCTATTAAAGCTAGAGATGAGATTATTGAAAAGAATAATAAAATTCATAATGATATTCTTAATCGTAATTGGGAAGAAGTATTTAATAGTTTCTTAATTGAAAGTAATAGATATAATGCTATTAAAACAGTTAAAAATCTTCTTTATACTGCCGACCAAATTATTACTAGTAATACTGCTTATGATATAAATTATAAAGGTAGTATAACTGAAAATAGAGAAGCTAGTGCTGGTGGAGAAATTGAATATAAACAAGAACAACAAACTAGAACTAGTCAACATCTTAGAAGTTTTATACGTCGTCTTGTATTTGAACAATATAAAGATAATAAAACTCCTAATTTAGTTAAACTTGGTTCTCTTGCTCAAAACATTGCTGGTAGTAAATATATGATGATGAATATTACTGGTGGTATAGCTAACGTTCTTACTGGTTCTAGTAACATATTTATGGAAAGAGCTGCTGGTGAATATATTAATCTTAAAGATTGGGAATCTGGTAAATCTGAATGGGTTAAAGGAACAGTTAGTTATATGGCTAATATGTATAGTGAAAATAGTAGTACTATTCAAGATGCTATTATTAAACTTAGTCATGTAGTCGATTTTGATAGAGTAACTGAAGTTAGCACTGCTGAAGGTCTTAAAGAAAATATTCGTAGAGTTCGTGGATTATTATTTAGCCCTCAATCTGTTGGTGAGCATTATATGCAAAATGTTATGTTATTTGCTATGCTTAAATCTCATAGACTTGTTGATAACGGTAGAGGCGGTTATGATATAATGAGTAAAGAAATGTATCATCGTAAAGCTGAACAAGATGCTCTTATGTCAGTAATTAATGCTCCCCGTAGAGGAGAGAGCCAATCTCTTCTTGAACAATTCAATAAGTTTATGGATGATGCTAAAGCTGATAATAAAAAACGTGCTAAATATAATTTATTTAAAGCTAATCCTATATTTGATTTTATCAAGACTTATCTTAATGAAGAACAACAAAGAGAATATATTGCTAAACGTAAAGAACTTATTAAGAATATTGATAAAGAGTTTGCTAAACTTCCAGATATTTATAATCAGTTTGAACTTAAAGATGGTATTGCTCAAATAAAATCTGATAGTAAACTTACTCTTAAAGAATATGCTAAATTTATTGATAAAGTTCGTGAAGTAAATAAGAAAGTTCATGGTGTTTATGATAAACTTGGTTCTGCTAATATAGAACAATATTGGTGGGGTGGTATAGTTATGCAATATCATAAACATCTTTATCCTGGTTTTAAGAAACGTTATCGTTGGAATGGTTATTATAATGAAACTCTAGGTACTATTGAAAAAGGTAGTTATACTAGTCTTTATGATTATTTGACTATTCCATTTAAAGAAACTAACGTAGGAGAAGTTAATAATGTGAGTGATGTTCTTAAAGCATTCCAAACTTATGGTAAGAATTTGCTTTCATTTGCTGTTAATTTCAAACTTAATTATGAACTTCTTCCTGAACATGAAAAAGCAAATATTAGACGTAATTTAGGTGATTTACTTTATGTAGGTGCTGCTATTATTGAAGCAATTGCTATAACTGGTATGGGAGGTGATGATGATGAAGGTATTATTTATAATCTTATGCTTTATCATGCAGACCGTCTTGCTTCTGAAGCTGCTTCATTTACTCCATTTGGAGCTTATGCTGAAGGTAAAAAATTATGGTCTAGTCCTGTTGCTATTGGACAAACTATTAATGACTTACTTGGTATTATTGCTATGGCTGCTAGATTCCTTATTGAAGAAGATTTCACAGAGGAATATACTACTGGTAGATATAAAGGTATGAACAAGTTTGAAGTTATGGCTATACGTAATATACCTGTTATTCGTAGTATTAATCGAGTTCTTGATTTACCTAATAATAATAGTTATTATAAACTTGATGAAAATATACTTAGTATTATACCTTATAAAGATATAGCTAAAGATATATTTGAATAAGCTGGACTTGAATCTAGTAAAAAATAAGGGCTTGCCTATGGTATCACTACCTAGACAAGCCCTATTTCTTTTATCATTAATAACTTAATAATCAAGAACTATTTTTCCATCTTCATTTACAACAACATCTTTATCATTATACATTTCTTTATATAATTGTATAAACTCTGTATAATTACCTCTAAATATATAATTATGATTAACTATATAAACAGATTTACGAGTAGTAGGTTTAATAACATTTGCTGTATAAAGAGTTTGAAGTGCTTTATAAAATGTATGTGATTTAATCCCATAATATTCAGTTATAGCACTTTCAGTAAATTCAATAACATTACTCATATAAGCTAAATTTCTACATATATAATTAAATAAATGTAGAGTAGCTTCATTAAAATAACGTTCTTTATCAAGAATTTCCATTGCAACTCCTACATAATCTCTACCTTTAATACCTAACTTATTAATATTATAAGTAGTATTAGTAATAGAAATAATTTGCATAGTATCCATAACCTCAACTGTTTTGTTAGTATCATAAACAGTTGGAGCTATATTACTAGCAACTTCAGCAATACGTTCTTTTTGAGCATCAACAAATTTTTTAATAAGTTTAGTATTAAAACGATAAGTAGCCATAAAATCATTTTTAAATTCAAAATTATATTTACTTTTAACTTCAACAAATGTACAAAAAATATGCCTATATGGAGCATAGTTTCTCATAAAAATTATGTTAAATATGCCTCTAAAGGGCAGTAAATATTTTTATAACTACTTGATTATCAACAACAAAAAATGTTAACCCTATCTAAGATATATACGATAAGAAGCTTGTCCATTAGCAATATCCTAATTAAAACCATCATCATTATTACCAATAACACACATAAGAATAACAAAAACTATAATACCAATAACAAATAGTTTTCCACTATATTTATCCATAGCTTCGTTATCACTAATATTATTAGCAACAGCTAATAGTTTAACACCACCAAATATAATACCAAGAAGAACAATAAATGCAACCATAATTATAATATGTTTAAGTTTAATAATAAGATAAAAATAAACCTCAGTAGTAAGACTAGCTTATCTACCGAGGTTTCAGTCATGCCAACGACTATAAGTTTAAGGATTAGTAGAACGCTCCGCTTCGCTACGCTCAACTCCCCGTAGAGGATGGAATAGACTAGTATTCATTCAATTAATATAATCATTATCATTAATAACTATACTAATATTACTAGCATAACTACCGTTCCATCCTCTACGGGGAGTATAGCGAAGAGTGCGTAGCACTCGTAGCGGTTCCAAGCTAACCATTAAATTAAATAAAGCCAGCTCTATTAGAGCTAGCTTTAAGTATAACATATAAACCATTAGCATTAATAGTATCATCTCTTTAGACCATACTTAGCCCATTGAAGAACAAATCCAAGACCTTCCCAAATTTTATCTTCAGCTTTAATTTGAGCATAATTAGCACCAACATTTAAATCAAAGTTTTCAGGTTTTACACAAGCTGCTTGACCATGAACTTCAAATCCAGTAAGACAAGTAAGAGTAGTATTAGTTGTTTTAGTACCAACTTTTATACTTTCAATATTACTAATAAATCTCTTAATGTCATCTTTTCTAAGAATATCTCCAGCAGGATCTTCAAGTTTATAATAAGCTTTCTCAAACTCTTTAGCAGGACTCCAAGATTTATATCCATCTGGATAAGTTACTTCATAACCAATATCATCTGGATGAGCATTACCAATTTTATAACCTGCACTCAAAGCCATAGAAGCTCTCATAGGAGTAGCTTCAATCATTTTAACTCCAATAAATTTAGCCATAATTTTAAAATTTAATTATTTATTTAATAGTAGTAGTAATTATTACAAATCTATCATCTACCGGTTCAACATCAATAGCCTGAAATTCTTTATATTCAGTATCTTCAACTAAAACAAGTTTATCTTCATCAAATTGTTGAAGTTTATCTATAAGTTCTTTAACTGTCATAGTTTATTCTTTTTCAAGTTTATTAATAATATCTTTAATATAATCACTAGGAAAACTACCTTCAAGTCGAGCTAATTCTTTTCTTTTATAATCATTATCGACTTTAGTAATAACAGTAGTAGGAAATTTAGTAATTTCTTTTCTTAGAATATCATCTAGATTTGTATTACGAATATTAAGAGTAATATCACAATTAGCTTCATTAATAGCATCAGTTATATTTTTAATTGCTATTTTACAAGCGTCACAACCATCTCTAGTAAAACAATCAATACGTATCATAACACAATAGCATTATTTTTAACAGCTTCTTTAATAGTATTAGGAACTCTAAGAAGAGTATTCTTAATCATTTCAGTAGTAAGACTATCAGAATATACATAAGTAGCATAAGTTCTCCAACTATCTTTAATTACAATAGCAAACTTATTCGGATTATCAACATTAGTTTGAATATATTCTACTTTAGTATTTTGATATTTCCACATCCAAGCAATAGCATCAGCACATTTAGCACGAGTTATACAATCATGTTCATCAATAAACGCTTCAACAAATATATTATTTGTTTGTCTTGTAGGTTCATCTCCAGTAAGATAATTAATATCATTACGAAGTTCTTCCCAAGTAACAGAATTACTATATCGTTTATATTCTGTATCATCTCGATATATAATACAAGTAGGATATTCAGTAATATTCTTACCAGCAACAGCCTTTTCAAGTATCATATCTTCAAGAATAAGATGGTCAGGAAGATTTTTAAAATTACATTGAACATTAGTACCAAATAAAGCTATATCAATAGCTTCTCTCATAGCTTCTGTTTTATCTTTATCAGCACTTTTATAATAAAATTCAATTTTAACCATAGTATTCGTATAATATAATGAGAATTTATAAAATTAGCTATTTTAAAGCCCCACATTGAATGATATTCATACCATGATAGATTAATCACAATAACAATTAAAATTCAATGTAGGGCAAAAGAATCATATCTATGACTTTCCTAGCAGCTTGCGAAGATACTTTCTAATAGTGTAATCGCTTTGCACACCATGTAGAATATCACCATTACAGTAAGCAGTAGGAGCATCACTAATACCAATACTACGCGCTTCTTGTCTACCAGTATCAGTATATAGATTATACCTAATAAGATTAAACCTACCGGCAAACTCAGGAAGAGCAAGAGCTTTATGAAGCCTTTCTTCAAAAAGTTTACTAACATTGCAATCAGGTAAATAGAACAAGATTAACTTTTTCATAGATAAACTTCATTACCTTCAACTTTAGCATCACTAAAATGACTTTTAAAACTTTCAACACTTCTACACCATAAAGGTTCAAGTCCATCAACTTTATAAATAACAGCAGGAATCCATTCACCTGTATCTGGATGTTTCATTTTAGTAATACTAATAATTATATATTCATTAGACGTTTTATTATGAATATAACGAGCACCAACTTTAAGCTTTAGCTGCTCCTCCTGTTCCTTCTCCAAATCCTTTGTTTCCACGTTCACTTTCTCCTAATTCTTCAATAGATTTAACTTCTTTCCAAGTAATTCTCTGAGCACTATTAATAATAAGTTGACAACATCTATCTTTACCATCACAATTATATGGAGGAGTAGAAAGTTTACCAAGAATATTAGTAGTTGTAGCTCTAACATTATTAAGTTTAAGTCTAGCATTACCAACCATACTATCAGGTAAATGCATATGTTCTCTAAGTTTATCAACTATTTCAATAAGAGTAGATACAGCATGAACTAAATCTCTAGAAGTACGATTCTTAAAAATAATAAGAAGTTCTCCACGATAACCCCAATCAAGAGTACCAGGAGCATTAGGCATATAAAAATCAGATTTAGTAAGGTTACTTCTAGGACGTAAAGACATTTCATTAGGTTCACCATTAGCATCATCTCCAATATTAAACGCTAAACCTGTATGATAAATATGTCTATCTTTATCTCTATCATATTCATAATGAATAGGATAAACATCCATACAAGCATCACCTTCTTTACCATAAGCAGGTAAAATAGGTTGAACATTACAATACTGTTCTACATTTACAACATCTCCACTAAGAAGTTTAATCTCTTTTAGTTTAAATACTTTTACTTCCATATATAATTAAATTATTAAATTAAAGAGCTTCTGCAAGTGCAAAAGCATTTTCTATTTTTCTTGATTTATCACCATAACAAATACTATCAAATCGCTTAGTACCTTCAATATTATCTATATTAGAATAATATCCACTAATAGCATTAACTGCACCCCAAGCTGTACCAAGAATATCTCTTTGACCTAGACCATCAAAATAATAACTATAAGTATCAGAAATAACATTCATTTTTCTACTACTTATTTTACTATCAGTTAAAGCTAAACCACTACGATAAGCAATATCTTTAATGGTATGCCCTGTATCTTTTAGACGTTGAATTTCATCTTCAGTAAGAATATTTTCTCCAATAAATTGGATTACATCTTCATCAGTAACCTTAATATCAGCAAGTAAATTACAATATTGACCAAATTCTTCAGATTTAATTTTACTAATTCCAAGTATTTCTTGTGCAACAGAAATCTTATTATGAACGCTATTGGTATGTCGAAAACTAACATAATTACTACTAGTACGAATAGCAGCATTAAGAGTATTTTGACAAATAACTCTAATAGGAGTAAATAAAATTTTAACTCCACCACTACCATCATGAGTATTAGTAAATACTAGATAATTTTCAACAGGGTCACCTTTAACAAGAATATTATTAGGAAGTTTAGCACTTACAAATATTCTCTCACCATTTCCCCAAAATCCAGCAGTTTGCCAAATAGCAGAATTTTTACCAATAGCACCATCAAAGAAATTAAAAGCATCATTGTTTTGTACAATAGTGTATTTGCTTTTAACTATACCTAAAGGAATATTGAAATCAGTACGATAGGTAGCAAAGGCATTATCACACTTACGATAAATGTCAGTACCAAAAACATGAGCGCCTTCTTTTTGTTCTTTAATAATTCGGTCAAGTTCTTCATCAGTTCCAGTAAGTTTAATAGGCATTTTACCAACTAGTTCACATTTAGCTACATTAAAATTAAGTCCAGCTTTAAGCATAACTTCTTTAGCAGTAGCACAATCTGATACATCAATAGCACCAGAATAAGCCCAAGGTTTACCTTTTACTTTATACATATTATTTATGACTTATATGTAACATAACACTTTCAATATCTCTAACAGCTTGGTTTTTATTAACACCATAAGTATCCATATACCATTTTATTAATTCTCTTACTTTTCCTTCTAGTTCCATAATTAACAAGATTAGTAGTGTTGACTCCCCGTGGAGGATGAACTTAATTCTATCTTCTATGGGGAGTATAACTAAGTTATTTAATAATAAGACTAGTATTTTCAACAAGTTTAGCTATACTAATATCTCTACCGTCATTAAGAATATTCTTCATAGTAGTTTTATTAATACTACTACTTCTCGTCATTTCATGTTGATGATTAAAGAAAGTATTAAGTAAATCAAAATTAATTTTATTAGCTAAATCACCAATAGGCTTTTCAATTTCAAATTTAACTTTAATACAATCTAAATCATCAAGAGTAAAATAACCTCCAGTTTCTTCTCTAAGTCTAGCAGATTGTTCAGGATATTTTTCAGTAAATTTATCATTAATTTGTTCAAGAAGAACATCTCTACTAAATGAGAAATTACCATCAATCATATCATTATCCCAAAGAGATTGTAAATGTTCAAGAACTAAATCAATAAATATCTGATTAAGATTTTCATCAATTTCAACACATTTACTATTCTTAGTATAGAGTTTACTATCAACTAGATTAATAACTTTATTACCAGATTTACCTAAATCTCCATAAGCTATAACAGCATCAAGCATAGCACCTTTAAGTCTTTCAGCATTATTTTCTTTAGTTTTACGAAGAACAGCTAATCGTTGTTCTTCTTTTTTACAAGATTCAGCTTCAAGATTAAACATAGTATATGCTTTACGATAATTATCAAGTTTAGATTTAAGACTTTCTTGTGTAATAGCAAGACGTTCTTCGAGTTCAGGAGTTAATTCACCTCCATTTTCTTCCAACTCAAGAAATATATCCTCAAGTTCAGTAGTAATATTATAAATACTTGCCATTATTTTCTACGTTTAGATACATTATAAGCAGAACGATAATAAGGATTTAAATAACCAAATAAATGAGTATAATCACTAGCAGTCATTTTATCAGTATTAGTTCTATATTTATAACTAGCTTCAATATATTTTTTCCATAGTTTTTTACTCAAACCAAGATTACCAACAAATCCACCATTTTCAAATACAAAGGCTTCTGTATTTTTAGTAGTTCTAAAACGGTTATTAAAACCATAAAATCTTCTTCCCATAACTTTAATATTTAAATAGTTAATAATTTATTTATTATTTCTCATTTCTTCATATGCTTCTTCTTCAAGTTCAACAGTAACATCTTCAAGACGAATACCTTTTAAACAAGAACATTCTTTCCATTGAATACTATAATTACAAGAAAGAATAAGTAAATCAGTATTATCAGCATCAACGCTCATAATCCAATTATCAGGAGATATTTCTACTTCAACACAATCAATATATATTGTTTTTTTAGGCATCCATCCTTTATCAATATAATGTTCATATAATAAACAAGTATTAAAATATCTACCAGTAAGAACATTATTTTTATGTTCAAATAGTCCTCCATGCCAGCAAATAGGATTTTTATTTTTAGTCCATTCTTTAGTATTAAAACTATATCTATCAGTAGCTCGTTTACTAAAAGCCCCATTATAATGAATACTACCATCTGGTTCTTTGAATACATTTCCTTTACGTCTGTTTTGACAAGTACCATCAGAACTTATTTGCATCCATTCTTCATCAGTAAATCGAAGAGGACTAATAATATCCCAATCACATAGTTTTTGAACAAGATTAATTTCCCAAGGAGCGGAACCACCGGAATTACCATGAGAAGCAAATACAGCAACAGCTTCAATTACTTGTTGATACATCCAATCATCCGGACCACCTTATCCTTTACCATATCCAGCAAGTTTAAGTTCTTTAATAGCATGTTTACAAATATTACTTCTTCTAATAACTTTAGCTAAAACTTTCTTATTAATAAGAGGTTTATTATTTTGCTTTTTAATATAACGCTTACTTTTCTTCATCTTTAATTACTTTAAGAACAACAATATTACATAAAAGACCATAACAAAGATACTTATTAAATACACAATCAGGACAATTTCCAATATGTTTATTTTTAACATATTTACATAAAAGTGTTACTTCTTTATCATCTTTACACCTAATTGTAGTATAAAGAAATTCTTCACCATCATTTAAATCATCAGTGAAATTAGTACCACTATAATTTTCAATATGAAAGTGTTTAAGTTTATCAATCTCTGAAGTCATATCCAAGTTCCATTAAATTATTTCTAATCATACCAGCTATAATTTTAGCATTAGGATGAGGAATACCAGTAGTACCATAATAACGTAAATCAATAATATGACGCCATTCATTAATAGAATATGTATAAACACATCTAGTAGTAGTATCAAAAGGGAGAACTCCACGAGCATCTTGACGATGCATACCAATATCTACAAGAAGTTTATATTTATTAAAAGAATTATTACAACTATCTCTATAAATAGATGCTTTTTTATGAGAATTGCACCATTCTTCAAAAATAGGTTCATTATTTAAATAATCTACTTCTTCATCAGTCATCCAATGAGGTCTACAAATACTTCCATCTTCATAAACATATCTAGTTGACTTTTCAGCAATACTATTAGGGCTAACACGATTTAATTCACGAGAAGTGCTAATTTGTGTATCAACACAAAAAGTATATCTCATCATATGAAATCCTATTTCAGTATTACAAAAATCTTCAATAGGAACAATATATTTAGATAGATAACCAAATTGTGTTTTATGGTCTAAAACCCAATTACCATTAACAGTTATATAATAAACATGTTTTTCATAATGATAACTAAAACCAATAGTATTAGCATAATTAATAACAATAGTTTCTAAAGTTTTATCACTATCATTAGCTATTATATAATAAGTTCCATGACGAAACATACTCCAATGTTCATCATTAATAAGTCGTTTAATAGTAGCTTCATCATTACCATTTGTTCTACCATAACAAACTCTTGCACATCTAGCAACATGAGCTTTAGCATTATCACCTTGTTTCCAAAGCTCAACTTTCGGTTCTATTATCTTCATCTTCTTTATTATTATAAAAGTCTTTAACTACATTTCCAAATACACTATAAAAATGTTCTTTAGGTATAATATTAATAGGCTGTATAGAATCAAGCTCTTTAAAAAACTCTTTAAGACCTTTATTTCTAATCCATAAAGTATCGTAAGTAGCAGTTATATAATTATCTTTATCCATGTCACAAGCTATAAAGCAAGTTTCACTATCAAGTTTATCTATACATTCTTTACATACAATAGCTTCAGCTATTTGTTTACTCTTACTAGCATCTTCTTCAACAGAATTTCCAAGCGGAGTATAACCAATAACTTTACCACAACATATACAAACTCTAGCAAGAGCATTTATACCAAAAATAGGATGTAATTTCATACCATATAATCAGTTACAAATTTAAGAACTTTATAGAAAAGACCAACAAGAGTACCAGTATTATCAATAACATAATCATCTTGAGAAATTTTAATTTGTTCACTTTCATGATTATCATTATTAACTCTTCTATCTACTTTAATTATTTTTCCACCATAATATTTAATAGCCATACATTCATCTTCAAATCTAGCATCAGCTATAATACATTGTCCTTTACTGTTTTTTATATTAAATGCTTTATTCATAGTATAACGAATAAAAGCTTCTTTCCAAAAATGATTTCTAATAATATTAGTACCATAATATTGAAGAAGAACTCTAATTTTAATACTAATATTATTACTATATAAAACAAGATATCCAGCTAAATCATCATATTTTAATATAGTATCATTACTATTATCAATAACATAAAAAACTTCTTTAATGTTAGTAGAAACAATACCGGTTTTAAAATTATAATAATAATTTTCTTTAATTTCTTGTCTATCTAGAAGCTTACGGTCAATATTACAAAATCCGGCAATATCATCCTTAAGTTTATCAGCAAAATGAATAATTATTTCATCATTTTCGATAAAATCATTTTTATGATAAAGAAGCCAAGTATCATAATTAGCTTTCATAATACCATCATGAAGGATATAACTAATCATAGAAGCAACTGTATCTTTACCGCTTCCTTTAAATCCTTTAATACCAACAATAGAAACTTTATTAATACTCATAGTAATTTGTTTTTGTTTATCAATACAAATATAAAAATATAATAGGAATTTACTAGTAAATATGATGCTGAATTTAATGTTAAATATCATGGTGAAAATGACGCATTTTAAGGCTCAACATGACACGCAAATCTTATCGTGATAGATTAATCATTCTGATATATAAAATTGAATATAGGCAAAAAGAATCATGTCTACGAACGTGTCATATACAATTTTACACCCATGTAAAACAGAAAAGCCTAGTACATCATATTGTGTACTAGGCTTCACCTTATTCAATATCTATATGATAAATAATACAAAAATCATTACGTTCTTCTACAAACTTAACATTAATATTAAAATCATCTTTAGACACAACAAAAGCATTACGCAATCTTGTATCGAGAAGTCTAATAACTATATTAGGAATATATAACTTAAATCCAGTATTAGCATCTCGAATAATAGGAACACTATTATTAATTCTATTATCATTATATAAAATCACATAAAGTTCATTACTTTTAGTTATATCATTATATCTAACAGCAAAATTATAACTTTTAGCATCATAATCAGTAAATAGAATAATAGATTTATAATAACAACTAAAATAAGATTTAGTTCTATCAAAACTATTATTCTTAATTACATTATAATCTAGTATCTCCATTTATAACAACAGTTTTAATATGAAATGGAACTCTACTAACACCACTTCGTTCACCATATTCTATATGAACAGTTTTGCCAATATAAGATTTAGAATCAAATAAAACTTCTTGCTGAACTATATAACTAGTGCTTAAACGAGTTTCAAACTTTTCATTATTAATATCATTTTTACAAAGAAGAATAGGTAAATCACGTTTCTTTTCTTTATAAATATCAAGAATTATAAAATCTCCCTCAGCAGCATCTTTAAACTTCTCCATATAATTAGCTCTACGTCTACCATATTGATAATCAGTTTCAGCATTACGAAGTATAAGACCTTCAAATCCTAGATTAATAAAATGATTTCTAGCGTCAATAGCTTCATTATTATTAGTAATATATCCGCTAGGAAGAATAATCAATCGTTCTTTATTATTATAATGTTCTTTAATATTATTAAAAGAAGTAGGCTTTTTAATATGATAACGATATGTATTTCTATGAGTTTGATTACCTTCCATCATAATATCATAACACCAAAACTGAAGAAGTTTATTTTCAACACAATTAGCATCTTTAACAAAATGATTAATTTGATTAACAGTATAACCCGGAAGATAAACTTCACCATCAAGTGCTGCGAATCCATTAATCATATCGTCGATAATATTTGTATTAATAGTAGCAAGCAAATAATCTTCAAGATAGCTAAGAGTATGCCAAGTAAGACCTTCACGACTTTGGAAACGAAGCCTAACAGGTTTAAATATATCATTTTGAGTATAAGCAGTAACAATACAACGAAGACCATTAATCTTATACTGACCATACATACAACTGACTTTTTTCCAAACATTACCACTATACGTTTTAGCAAGCATTGGAAGTAAAAGATTACTGTTTCCATTACTAAGGTCTTTAGGTAGATAAGTATTTAGAAAATTAAATAGAGTATCATCATCTCCATCCTCCACGGGGGGTAAACCCTGCATATCGCAAAGTTCATTAAGATAAGTATATCCTTGTTTAATTTTATCATTATATCTACTTTCAAGTTCTTTTTTACCATCTTTTTGAGTAACAGCATAAACTTCTTTACGAATATTACCTCGAACAAGACCATAAAAAACAGTGATACTATTAGTACCACTGTCAAGTTCAGCCCACCAAACAGTAGGTGCACCATTATTATTTCTACGATAAAGTTTATTCATTATGTTCACTTATTTTTAAACCATTAAATGCAAAACTAACAGCTTTACCACCTAGAAGTTTAGCTTTACGCTGAGCAATCGTTTCCTTTTTAGGCTTAATAGCCTTTGCAATACCGGTGCTAACATCAATGGGTTTACCTGTAAAGACATCTTTTGATTGATTAACTCTGCTAGCACTTCTAGTGCGTTTCCTTGATTTTTTACTATAATATCGTACTGGGTTTCTTCTCTCGAAATCAAGATTTTTTTCATGTATATCAATAATTCTTTTAATAATACTATTACGATAATCAATATAGCTTTGAGCTTTTTCTGGATGATGTTCTAGAATAAGATAAGCTTTATCAAGAATATATTCAATACTAGAAAGAGTAATACGATAACCATAATTAATAGTTTGTCTAGGACGAGAATCATCAGGATAAATAGTAGTACAATCTAAATCTTTAATATAAGATTCAATCGCATCAGCCATCGTAGATTTATCAATAACATAATTAATATATCTAATATCTCTATCATCTAGCTTTTCTTCATATCCTTTTATTATCATAGATTTTCTTTTTTACATTTATAAATAATAATACGAGTTGGTTTACCTATAAGACAATGATTATATTTAAACCATTCAATAATATCAAATGTAGGATAAGTTTTAGCTATTCCTTCAATAATAGCGCAACCTTCTTGATAATTAAAATTACTATGAATAGTTCCACCATTATCAGTATCAAGTAAGCTAAACTTTTTGATATATTCAACGTCATCATTAGAAGATAGATTAATTTCTCCATAACAATAAATATCTTTTTTATCAATACGTTTACCATCTACATTAATACATTCCCATTTATCAAGATTTTGTTCATCCTCTTCAGTAATTGGACGCATAACAGTATATGTAACACCAGCTAAACTTTTAGTATGGCAAAGTATTACTTTCTTCCGTATCCCAAGTAAATTCAGTTTCTTCTCCATAATTATCTTCTATATATTTAATAACTTGTTGAGTTAGTTCATTAATAACATTTATAGAATAACTACTTCTCAATTCTGCAAAATCTTTAACACCAAGTTCTTTAGGAATAATAATAGGTATAATATCATAATCATTCTTAAGAATCACAGCTTCCATAAGACCAGTTCTATCATTATCCATAAGGCTAATAAGAAAACCATTTCGATTAAGTTTACTACGAAGCCAATCATATTCAATTTGACGAAGTTTATAAGTTTCATGTGGAATATTAACAACACCAATAGTTTTAGATTCAAGGGTAGACCCCCCGTAGAGGATGGAATGATTAATACTCTTTAGATAACATTCAAGACTTAATCTATCTTTAGTAGATTTAGTTATAATAATAACGTCATAATTATCTAATTCAAGATTAATAATTCCTTCAATAGTATTACTATTAGTTATAAACTTAACTTCAGTTTTCTTATTTCTATTAGGAAAATATAATTTAACATTAACTATTCCTCTTTTATCTTGTCCAAGAACGTAACCATAACATAAATCTGTTTTATCTTTATCGTAAAAATATTTAGGAATAGGATTAGTAGAACGATTAATATAAAATTGGTCAACAGGATAAACAAAATGAGTATTAAGAAAATTAAGATTAACACCAAATTGTCCCCAATACTTAGCATCTAAATTATTCCACGGACGAGTAACAAGTTCAATAATAGGTTTATGATTACGTACATTACTAATAGCCCTAGTAATACTATAATCGTTGTTTTCATCTTTATCTTGTCCATAAATAATATTTCTAAAAGTATAAGCAATATGTTTAAGAACAAATAGAAATTGACTTTTAATAGAAATATCAATTTGCTTATGAACAATTTCAGAAAGTACAGTTGCAGCAGCATCTATACAATCTCCCCACCAATATCCAGCAAAATCTCTTCCTTTAAGTTTATTCCTATTATCATATCTAAAACCAAAACTAGGATGAGTATCTTCACGAAAAGGACTAGATATAAATTCTCCTGTATCTATACAATGTTGTATATCTTCAACACTAATTCCAGTATAAGCACTAAAAATAGTTACTTGACTAACTTTAGAGAAAATATAATCTTTAGTTAAAATAGTATTACTAATATTTCTTTTCATAATATTTCTAATTTGACCTTTATCATGAACATATAAAAAAAGAGGATTAGGCACTAAAATAGTACCCAATCCTCTTACATACAACTATTTAACTAACTTTAATTTTTTAAAATGGTAAATCTTCTGTTGGATTAACAAAAGCACCAGCAGCATCATTACTACCGCCAAATGGACTAAAATCTCCACCTCCATTAAATCCACCAACAGGATTCATAGGAGCAGCAGTTTGAACACCAGGCATTACACCTACACCAGGCATAGCAACATTCGGCTGTTTAGCTTGTTCGGCAGATTTTTGATAAACAATACTTTCTTTATAAGGGTCAATATGAAGACTAGGAGCTGATTGTTCTTTATAAAGTTCAATAACTCCATCATTAATAAATGTAGGAAATCCTAAATCACCAAATGAAGATTTACTTCCAACGACAGCACGCCATTTACCATCATTCTTAATGAAACGAAGAAGTTTCATCCAAATAGTAATAGGTTTACCTTTAGCATCTTTATAAACAGGTTTTCCATTATTATTAAGTAGCTTAACATAATTTTCAAACACAGTCTTATAACCAGCTATAACTTCTTCAGCTTCAACAGGTACATACTGCATATTTTCATCAAAATCTTCAAAAGGTAAAGTAAGAGCATCAATTTCTTCTTCTGTTAAATCACGACCTTTAAGAACAAATACATTATATATATGTTTCATAAAGCGGAAAATGTTATCAACTTTCCAAGCACCTTTACCACCAGGAATAGTTTCAACATTACTTTCAGCAGGAAGAAGACGTTGAGTTACATAACGACGTTCATTGATATTTTCATGATTACTAGCAAAAGTAAATGTAAGATAAGGAATACTCATACCAGCAAATGAAGGCATACCTTGAACATCATCTTTCAATGTAGCCCAGTCAACTTTAACATCTTCAAGATGACCAATAAACAAGCCATTAGCTTTGTTGCAATCAGTACGTTCATCAAACTTTTTACGAGTTACATCACGTAAATCGTTATTAATACCTCTACCTCTACGTTTTTTAGGAGTTTGTACTTCTGCATTAGCAGTTTGTTCAGCACTTGCTACAACAGTAGCTTCATTCTTAATTTCTTTTTCTGTCGACATAATTAAAGTAATTAAAAGAATTATTAGATAAAATAAGAGCTGCACTATTAGCAATACTAACAATGCAGCTCTATGTTCAAGATACTATATTTCTAGGACGAAGATTTGATTATTCAGCAGTTTCTTCTTTTTCAGTTTTCTTACCGATACGAATAGGTTCTTCATCTTTATATTCGGTAAGCATTGCAATCTTAACAACAATATCTTTATGACCGTTATTAACAACAGCTTCTTGCAAGTTATCAATATCTACTGTATAAACACGATTCTTAGAAGTAGCTTCTTCATCAGTCATATCAGCTTTCAACTGTTTCCAAACATTAGAATCAGTAAAGTTAAGAGTTACACCAATACCAGACAAGGCAGCAGTATTAGCACACTTAGAACCTTTAATCTTAGCAACTTCATCACCTTGAATACAACTAATCAAAAGTTCTTTTTGTTCATCTTCTGTAATACCTTCACGTGTAAGAGCAGCTTTAAGTTCTTCATTAGAAGAAGATAAAGCGCCTTCAAAAGTTTCTTGGAAGTAAGTATTAACATACTTAACTTTATCATTCTTAGTCATACGAACACGAGTAGTACAAGGATTACCATTCTTGTCTAATTCAGCAATACCTTTAGCCAAAGCCCAAATATCAAATTCAGCATGAACAGCCATAGCAGCTTCGGGAGAATCAATATCCAAACCTTGTTCTTCACAGAAAGCAACAACTTCGGGTACTTTATTGATAATAGCATTATCAATGTTTGCACAGTTATTAATGAACATTACATATTCACCATGAGCAATGCCGAGAGCTTTAGAAACTTGGGCAGTCATACGGAAACTACCGGGAGTAGAAACAACTACCAATTCAGGTTCTTCACTAACTGCTCTTTGACCAGCATTAACAATACCCATACCAAAACTCAAACCTTTCTTAAAATCTTTCATAATTATAATTATTTAAAAGTGAATAATATCAGTCTTACGACTGTTTTGTTTAATAATAATTTCTCTATCTTGTTTATGTTATTGAACTTCAGTAATATCAATAATATCTTCATTACTTAAATCAATACCTTGCATAGTCTTTAATTCTTCTGTACTTAAACAGCCCATAATTAAATCATTAGCAATTTCACGAGCACCATAAACAAATGCTCTATGACTTATCATTATCTTAGGATATTTCTTATAAGTATCTTTTTCAAAACATCCAGCAACAATAGCATCTTTATAAGTAAACTCACCAATAGCAACCATATCATGTCCACCAATTTTACGATAAAAACGATAACTAGTAATATAATCAATAGGAACAGCAGGTATTCTATAAACAGGAACTTTACCAGTAGAAGCAATTTGTTTAGCTTCATTAGTATTAGTAGCTATTTCAAACTTACCATTAAGTTGATATTCTTTATATACATTACCATTATAATCTTTATAGTATTTAACAGGATAAACATATATGTGTTCATGGTCTTTATCTTCTGCATTTTTAGTTTGTGCCTCTTTGGGAGTAAGACACTTAATACAGTCAGATGGAAGTTTATCTTCATCATAAGCATTAAAGCCATCTGTATATTCGTACAGAGCGCGATAATTATCTACTTTTTCCCAACTCACGCTGCCTTTGACAAGTAATGCCTTAATAATATGAACATCAACACCTGTTTTACCTTGAACTACATGAATATGTTCAATGCAAGTAGAAAATGGAATTCTAAGGTCTTTAGCTCTCATTGCAATAGCCAGACCATCTTCAACAGACTTAATACCACATTTATCACTACGCATAACACGTTTGATAAATACTTCAAGACTTGCAATTTCAGCTTCACTCATATAATTAAGCTGATATGGAGCAACAGAATGTTGAACACCATGTTGTTTTTCAATACCACTATTACTAACAGCAACAGCAGCATCATTAACTTTAACTTCTTTATCTTCGTCCATTCTATCAAAGAGCGATTTTGATTACACAACAAATGTAACTATTATATTCATACTAGCAAATAATATCATCAAAATTTTGAGCACTAATATTAGAATTAACATTCTGTATAACTTCATGGTTAGCCGACAACTTTTCCTTTTTAAGACTTGCTTCTTCAATAGTATCAGCTATATAAAGTTTATGTACTTTAAGTTTTGATTGACTACAATTAACATTATTATAACGATAAATAAGTTCATCTATGGTATCACATAGAGATGAAGTCAAAATCCATTCGTCTACGCTTGTTTCTAGGCTGTCAGTTGAATTATTTTTTATAGATAATACTCTTAATAAGCCATCATTAAAAGACTTCAAATTCAGCGTGGAAATAGCCTTAGATTTGACGATTCTTGGCTGTCCTTTCTTGCTTCCTGTCTTATACAAAACAGGAATACCATTATCATCAACTAGAACTTTATCTTCAATCTTATCATGATAATCACCACAAATTTCACCTAGTTTATTATTAATATATTTAGTTACAGTAGCAGCATATTCGCCTCTCTTACTAATAATAAGAAATCGTTTATCAGGATTATCTTTAATAATTTCAACTATTCTTTCTAGTTTACAAACATTATCAGAACATATAAGCATACGTTCACGAACAATATTATAAAAAGTCTTAACTCGTTCAGCAAGAACAAGAGGATTATAACATTCATCAATTTGTTTACTAAAAGGATTAGTCATATCCATATCAGCACTCCATCCATTATATTCAGCTATTTCTGTAATATACTGCATAGCACTACGTCCATCTTGTGTACCATTTCGAGCACATTTAATATTATCAAGATTACCAAATACTTGAATAGTCTGAGTAATAAATTCAGTATATTTATCATAATTAGCAATATCATCTTGATTAACAAATAGAATTTGCTCTCTATGTTCCTCTACGGGGAGTATGGCTCGCATACCACTAGAATTTAGAATATTATTAATAGGCGGAATATTATTATAAATCTTAGTTAACTTAGAAGTATCAATAGTTTTTTCAGTTAGAATCATAAGTTTAAATCTAGCATGATTAAAAACTGTATTACAAGATAAATTCCATTCGTTAGCTCCAACAACAATAGAAATATCATAACTATAATTATATCTACTATTAACATAAGTATGAGTAAGAATATTAATAGTATCTATATTTATATTATGATTTTTAAGACTATCAACAATTTCAGTTCTTCTTTTCCAATTATCTGTAACAATAAGTATTTTAATATTATCATTCTTATTTCGCATAAGACTAATAATTCTACTTATAATTTCACAATAATCAATAGGAGGAACACAATTAATAGTTCCAATACCTTTATATTCTTTAGAACCCCATTTGTTAATTAGTTTATCATAAGTTTCTTCAATTATATTTCTCATCCAAAATCATCTTCATTAAAAATAGGATTATACATACCGCTATATTTTTTAATTTTACTTTTACCTTTTCCTTTAGGAGAAATCTTAAGTTTAATAGGATTAATAACTTTCATAGCTTCTTGATAATAAAATTTAAAATTAATATCTCTAAGAGAAATATCTTTATCATCAAGACTATTAATAACCGTTACAACAGAACCAGCCGCCATTCTACTACGAGAACCATTATCATTATGAACTTTTTCAATAATATAACCTCTATTAGAAACATAAAATCTAACATATCTTTGACAAACAACATGAGTAACTTGTCCATTTTCAATCTTAGTTTCTTCTACATGAAATTGTCTACCTACATTTTGAGTAAGACAAAAGTCAAGAATATTAGTAGCTTCTTGAAGAGTATCCATCACAGGTTTATTCTTAAGAAAATAGTTTTCAATAGCTTGAGCAACAATAGGCATAGAATAACCTTTAGTTAAATCTAAAGAATACATCATAGGATTAAGAGCACCTTTAGATTCAATTTTAAGTTTACCTTTAGACCTAAACTGAGTAATATAATTATTAACATCACGAGCTATAAGACTATGAACAACATCACTATCTGCTTGCATTCCAGTAATATTTTGCCACCAAGTAGTAATTTCTTTAAATTTATCTTCTTGACTAGTATAAACTTTTACCATAATACCATCAGTATTAGCACTAATAATATGAATATTATCTAGTTCAAGAGCTTCGCATAACATGAGAAGCATAAGTTGTCCATTAACAGTAACTTTAAGAACAGCAAGACGGTCATATAAATCTCCTTTTTCAAATCCAAGTTTACCATAAATACTATTTATGACAATCTTTAGAACTAAAGCAAGAATATCTTTAGCAATTCCATCTATGTATTCTTCTTCGCTATGTTTCACATCAACACGTTTTTGTTTCATCCAACTAATTAAATTACAAAAAGCATTTGTATCAATATGAGCAGGAGCAACTTTATGAACACCTATTATACTAGGATAAAAACTAGCAACATCAAAATGATAAATGGTAAAAGGTTTACCCCCCGTGGAGGATGGAGTTAAGTAATCACCATAAGGAGTAGTTGAATATAACTCCATAGGAACATCTTGACTATGTAAACCTCCAGTTGCAAGAGTATAAGTTATATCTCCAATTTTAATATTCTCACTAAAGGCATCTTTATTAACTCTATAAATTGTAGTTTTATAAAGTTTATCAAGTAAATCTTGAAGTTCTTTAGTTTTAAACTTAATAAAAGGAAAAATAACTTTTTTAAAACTCATAGCAGTTCTTTCAGTTTTCTTACCTTTCCATTGTTCAGGAGCAAGACCACTAAATTTACTATAAAATTTCTCAAAAAGAATATCAGCAGTTTTACTACGACTAGAATTAAGAACATCAACATCGTATGCTTTACTAATAGCATAGCGAGATTTAATTTCTTCTGGATAAAGACGAACTATTTCAGCTACAATGAAAACATCATTAAGATTATAATACATCATAGGTTCAATATATTCATCAAGAATAAATCTATCCCATTTATCTACTAGTTTATTAAGCTGATTAATATTCATTCCTTTAAGATTAGGAATTTCATTATATAATTCAGCTTCTTTTTCATTAATGTCAGGAAGTTCATATTCTAGAAGTTCATACCATTGAAGATTAATAGAAGTTTGCTTTAGACCTTTAGGAACAGGTTTACGTTCACCTGTTTTACTATCTACAACTACACTTGCTTTATTAAGAGCAAATATACGCATTACATCAACACCTGTAAATGGTAGTTTATATTTTCTAAGACTATTAAGATAAAAATCAGTTTTAAATTTATCTTTATCATCTTGACTAGAAATAATAGTTTTACTAGTTTCATATAACTTATTAATAAGTTCTTTCGTACTATTCGTACGCATATAAAAACTAAGTAAAGCAGCAATCATAAGATTATCATAATTAAAACTATTAAATCCATATAAGTCTGTACGAATAATAGTTCCATTAGAATCTTTATAGCATCTAGTCTTATTAATATAACCTATCATAGAAAGTAATTGACTATCGTCTTTATCTGTTATATAAAATTTATATTTTTCAACAGTTTCAAGACGAGCTTTAATTTCTTCAACAGATAGTTTTTGAACTAAAGGAATAGCTTTTCCATTACTATCAACACAATCTTTAAAAACTTTAAGATAGCTATTAATGCTAACAAAAGTAATAGAGAAGAAGTTTCTTAATACTTCGACATCATAAGCTATACAATTAATCATTTATAAAGTTTATACCATAATTATTTCTATTTTCATTAACCCAATTAATATCATCAGCAAAACGCTGTTTAAATACATGATAAAGATTATCATCTTTAAATTTAATAAGAGGAGAATAATTACTAAATACATATTTACCACCAGTAGCTATAAATCTAGGAATAGGATTATCGCTAATACTACGATAAGCATCACCAAATATAAATAAATATTTATAATTAATTCTAGCTAATTCTTTCCATAGAATATTACGACATTTATCAACAGCAATAAGATAAGTATTATAATTATTAGAACAAGCACATTTAACACTATAAGTCATATAAACATCTTCGGTATTATTTCGTCCAGAGTATTCATCGTAAAGATTACCAATATCAGTGAATAATTGATAATCATCACAATAAGCTCTATCACCTCTAGGAAATAGGAAAACAATATCTCCATGAATACTTCCTCTACCACCTTGTATATATCTACCTGTATTAAATATACGATTTGGACATCTAGCACAATCAGGATATTCATCCACAGTTTTACTTGCCATAAGATAATACTAATTGATTACTAGCACGAGAACAAGCAACATATAATCTACGAAGCATTTCATCTCTATTGGTATAAGGATGACCATATTTATCATAAATCATATCATTAATATCTACAAATACATTTCTATAAGTAGAACCTTGCGCTCTATGAGAAGTAATTGCAAAACCATAGTCTAAATCTCTACTAAATAAAATCTTGCCATAACTATTCGTAATATTAGAAGCAAGAAGATATTTACGTTTAAAATCAAAGTATTGTTTCCATTTACTTCCACGTTCAGAATTACTAGCTTTTTTAGCATCATCAATAAGACTAGTCAACTTCTTATAATACATTTGAAACGTATAGTTATCATAATGGTCAATAACAAATAGAGGTTGAGTTACACTTCCACCATGAATAGCTTGAAACTTAATAAGAAATCCTTTAAACTCATAATCATTATCAACTGTATCAACAATATCTTTAACAATATATTCTTCACTATTGTTTATAATAATATCATTAAAAACATTAACAACAGTAGTATAACTCATTATTAAATCGTTACGAGTAATAAGACTTTTATCAGCATCTTTAATAATCATATGCCTAACATGATTGTTCCATTGTGCAACACGATTATTAGTATAAGCTATAATACGATACAAATCTATATCTTTAGTATATTCTTCATCATTAAAACAAGTATCAATTAAATCAGAAAATTCAGTTTGACCACAAACATAAAATCCTTTAGTTTCTTCATTATAATCTTGTCTGTTTTTAGATATATAATCAAGAAACTTCCATCCATTCTTACTATCTATATCTTCTCGAAGAAGTTTAAGAAGTTTACTAATAGGATTATTATCTCCTTGTCGTACAACTTCTTTAAGATAATAAGTATTACTAGCAATAAGAAAAGCTTGACTAGTTTTTTCATTAACAGGAGGAAGCTGACTAGAATCACCAAGCATTATAACTTTAATCTGAAGTTTCTTACATTTATTACTAATATACTTAACAAGTTTAGCATTAAGCATAGAAGCTTCATCAATAATTAAAACTTTAAGTCCGTCTAGTTTATCTCTTCCAACAGGATTAAAAGCAGGATTTTCAGGATCAAAATTTTCAATATTAACATCAAGTCTAAAACCAAATAATGATTGAATAGTATTAACCTCTTTTCCACCAATAGAATTACTAAGAACTCTACAAGCTTTATGTGTAGGAGCAGCACAACCTATAACGCCACCAGACCATTTACAATTATTAATAACATATTTAATAACAAATGTCTTACCTGTTCCTCCAGCACCACAAAGAGCATTAATAAATTTCTTATCATCCCAAGGCTGTGCAAGAAACTCAATAAGTTCATGCACAGCTATTTCTTGGTCTTTAGTAAACTTAATGTTAATATCTTTTCTATTACTATTAGCAATATTAAGATTACCAATCATTATAATTCGTTGTTTACATCAATAAGATTATTTTTAACTTTATCTTCATATTCTTTCCATTCTTGAAAAGCTAAAATAATAGATTCACTATCGCCACGATTATAACACGTAGTAATATGAAACAATTCCTTAGCAAAAGGCATTTTAACAATTTTACCTTTAGCTATAAGTCCAGCAGCAAAAGGAATATAAAATCTAGTATCAACAGTTTTTCTATTTTCACTGTCTCTTATAATTTTAATTCTATGATTATACTTATCTAATCGACGAGCATAAATAACTTTCTTTCCTTTAGTTCTGTAACTTTCACTTGTAATGCTATATAGTTTACCATTATATTCCACTTTATAAGTACCATCAATATATCTAATAATACCTTCACATTTAGTAACTATAATAACATATTTATTAACTATTCCTTTCTCTTTGGATTTACCTACAACTCCAAATGAGAATTTAAAGCTAACCATAACATACTACTTTCTTTTAATAGTACGCATACGTTTATCAACAGCACGAGTAATATCTTTAAAAGTATTATCCTCTGCAAATTTAGCTTTACGAGCAGCCTTTTTAGCAGCTTTCTTAGCAGCAATTTCTTCATCACGTTCTTTTTGTTGTTGAATAACATCAACAGTTACAACATGATAACCACAATAATGAGTGAGAAAATCAATCTTACCACTAGTTCCATTACCAATAGCGCTATTTTTAGCTACTTTAATAACTTTACTAGCAGGATTGATTCCAATAACAGCACCAACATTATTCAGTTGGCGAACAACAGAAACTTCATCATACTTTCCCATAAGTACTTTACATTTTTAAGGATTAATAATTATATATTTAAGAAAAAGATAAATTATAACAACAATAATATCTCTTACAATAGCCAAACTTATTTGTTTATCACTATTTTCTCCAAAATGTATATGAGCATATGCAATAATATGAATAGCTAACATAACAATACAAATAGCAATAAGTAATATCAAATCAATATTTTCACTCATATCAATAGTATTTAAATTAATAACATTAAGATTAGTAGAGCCACTACGCTACGCTCCGTGGCGACCCCCCGTAGAGGATGGAAGCAAGCTAGTCATTAAACTTTCTTTCTAATAATATCATTAAAATCACTAGCAAGTTTACCAATTCTATCTTCAATGGTACTTAGTCTATTTCTATCTCTATCTCTTTTAACTTCCCATTGTTTATTAATATCGCAAATATCAATTTGAATCTTTCTAATCCAATTTTGAGTATCATTAATATCTCTAATAAGTCTATCTAATTTTTTACTAACAATGGTAATTCTTATAAAAAGATATACAGATAAACCAAATATCATACCAAGTATAAAATGAGAAACATTTTCAATCATAGAAATAATGATAAAGTTTATGAATAAGTTCAAATCTAGTATCAGTAATATTATAGATTTTAAATGCTTTAGCAACAAAATCAAAATCACCATATTTAAGTAAAGCATCTATATAATCTTTAATATCACTAAGCCACATAATAGCACTAACAGAATATCTATCACTATCAATATTAGTAATATATTGACCAATACCTTTAGCAATAGTATCAGCAGTTATATCATTAATAATAAACTTATCAGTAAACCAATTATCTTTTATATAATGTTTATCAGTATATTTATCACGAAAGGCTTTAGACAGTTTATTACATAAATCAATATAAGAACGAGCAGCAGTTCTATTATTATGATTAACAAATTGAACATCTTTAATCTTAAGAGTTAAGTTCATACCACATTCAATAATACGAACTTTAATTTGTTTTCTATCTTCATTAATATATAGAACAATAGCAAGTTTATCTTTCCAATAGCCAGTATTCAAAGTAACTATATCATAAAGTTTAACTTTAAATCCAGATGTAATAGTACCATCAATATTCTTATAAGCAACATAATTCATAATAAAACTGTATTAAATTTTTAGTTTAACATTTATTAGCTAGTTCTTTTGCCCTGTATTGAACTCAATATTAATCGTGATAGATTGATCAGATTATATATGAAAATTCAACAGAGAGCAAAAGAATCATATCTACGAATGTGCCATGAACATAAATAGCTAGTCATTTGTAGCAGCCTCATTATTCTGTTCATTATTCTTACCATCACGTCTAAGACGTTCTTTAAGAATATGTTCAGCAACAGAACCAAGTTTACATTCACTAACACAACGACTAACACCTTTAGCATGAGCTACAGTATATACAATAGGATAATCAATGTATTTATTATTACCTACTGTACGTTCAACTTTAGTAATTCCAACTTCAGTCACAATACCAACGCAAACACCAAGTTTAGTTTGATTATGATATTGATAAGTATATTCCATATATACTACCTGTCCTTTTTCAAACTTAGCTTGTTCTTTAATGTATCTATCTAATAGACCATCAAAAATAAAAGAATCAAAATTATCCATTTTAATTATATATTTAAAGTTAATAATATACATACTAAAAAGCCTAGCACTATCTTCACAGACAATACTAGGCAAATCTACAAATACGAAATCATATAAACGAAATGTTTGACACGAACAATATTACTAATTTCACAATCAGTAATAACGACATTATTAATACCAAAAATTAAAATAAATTAATATGACATATAACACTTGGACTATGATAAATATTAATAGCACTATCTTCACAGACCGTACTATTACAAAAGTTACAATTAGAAATTAAAACGGATAATAACAATATCATAGTTTCGGAGTTCAATTCCTCCATCATCAGCAAGTGAAATAACACTATTATCTTCACAGACAATAGTGTTAGAAATACAATCAAAAATTTTATGTAGGATTATTTAGCAGATTTATTTGCTTTTCTACGTTTAATTTCAGCATAAATTTCATCATCACTAATATTCTTAAACTTATTATCTTGTTTATTATTATCAACAGATTGATTAACCATTTTAATAATTTCCTTATATTCTACATTAGAAGTATCAATAATATATTGAGCTATAAAATGATTAATTTCAGTATTAGCATTAACAATATTAATAATCATATCTTTAGCATATTTAGGAAAAACAGCAATAATAGGTTTAAGTATATCTTTATCTTCAATTATACTATTCCAACGATTAATAAGCCAATCAACTTTAAATTCATCTTTAGTAACAAGTTTAATAATATCTTCTTGAGTTTTACCAAAATCATTAATATATTTTTGTTCTTTAAGAACATATATAAATAAAGCTACACTTCTAACATATTGGTCTGGAGATAAACCTTTATCTTTAATATCATTAGTGAATTTATTAATAAGATTACAATCTTCTTTATATTTACAAGTATCACAAGTAATATTATTAGATGTATTACAAAGTTTACCAAAAATTTCATCAAAAAGAAGTTTAATATCAATATTTCCCATAATTTTATTTATTTAATCATAATAACCAAAAATATCATTATCAGGGTCAACAATAGGACTATCATCAACTATTGGTTCCCAAGCAATATCGTCAAAATCTTGACTTAGACATTCTGCATGAATTTCAACACTTTCAACATTATTATTGAAATATGTATCATCTTCAACAAAATAAATATCAGTTCTTTCCATATCTTTATATATAAAATAAACTCCGAGTAGAGAATGATTATCATCAACATTATTAACTATAACAAACCCAATAAACAAAATGGCAAGAAAATGTAGAAAATGACAAGCAAATGAGAATTAGCTTTAATAAGCTCAACAGCACTATCTCATCCTCTACGGGGAGTCTACACTATAAACTTAACTAGCTTCAGAATCTTTATTCTTTTTATGAAGTTCAGTTTCAGTATCAATCATAATACCAATAACTCGCTGACTATCACTAGCAACATCAGCATGAGCTTTAACTAAAGCATCAATAAATAAATCATCTGTATATCTATATTCTCTACGAAGACCACCATCAGCAGTAACTCTAAACTTATTCCATAAGAAGTCAACATAAGCACCTTTAGCATTATATATTCTTCCATCATCTTCAAGAGTATGAAGAATATTAAGAGAAGTATGGCGTCTAAATGCAGCATTGAATTTAACAATACAAACTACATCAAGAATATGTTGAAGAACATTAATTCCAACAGGAACACCACGTTTATCAGTCTTAGCATCTTTAAAGTCATTATCTTCATTAGCTTGACTAACAGCAGTAGTTTGTTCTTCCTGTTTACGAACTTTACTTTGTTTCTTCTTCCTAGCTTTATTCTTAGGTTGAACAGTTTCACTACTAACAACAGCATTAACTTGTATATCTTCTTCAGGAACAACAAGTTTACCCTCTTGTTTAGCTTCTTCTAAACTTTCAGCCATAGTTTTCTTTCTAGGCTTAGATTGAACATTACTAGTAACATTATCAAAATTTACCATAACACTTATAAGTTTAAGATTAATATTATTATCAGTAGCAATATTACTCTACTGAACAACATGACAAATATAACAATTAAATATAATACTCCAAATATATTATAATTTATTTATACTATAATTCTAACTAATAATCAATAGCTATATTAAAATAACTAAAATAGTTATAGCAATAGGAATTAACTTACCATGAGTATAATAAATATCAATAGTATCAAGAGTATCATTAGTATAAAGAGAATCAGTAATATCAAAAATATTAAGAATATCATTAGTAATATCACCAGTAATATTAGCATGACTAGTATTAATAGTCATTATAATACTGATAATATTAATAGTGCTATTATTAACTAGAACTAATGCTATTAGTCATTATGACTAGAAGTCTTATTAGACTTGATAATACTGTTAGAGCTAGTCTTAATAACGATTGTATGACTAATCGTTATGACGAACGTCAATGAGATTGAGATGATGATGCTATGACTGAAACTGATAGTGGTATAACTGAAAGTTATAATGAGATGGGAAAGGGAGTTGGAACTAATACTAACAACGATGATATAACTAGAGGTTATAACTAATGGTTATGAAGATATAACTAAAGGTTATAATGCTGGAACTAGAGATTATGATAGTATAACGAGAAGTTATAGGAGAGAAAGAGAAGGAGTTGGAACAATAGGTTTAGATTGATTATTAGGAGTGTTATTAATAGGATGAAGAGGATTAGGAAGAAAAGCAGCAGGACTAGTCCCTTTAGCATGACCATCTCCACCCTCATTTCCACATTCACCACTCCCATAACCATTCTCATCTCAACCATCAACCTCAATTTGACCCTATTTGAACCACATTCAACTCCACCATCTCATTCTCCACAAACTCTACAATGTCCACTTTCATCTCCACTTACTCTTTCTCCACATTCAATACCTCTCGTCACCTCTAACTTTATCTCTATAACTTTTTGTTATGAGAGTAAATCTCCATAACTAATATCAGTATAACAAAATGTTATAGGAGTAAATCATCATTAATTTCATTAATAGTATTATCATCAGTAATTTTATCACGTTCATGCTTATCAAGACTTTCATTAATAACACTAACGATACTTTTTAGTTTAACAGCAATAGCTAATCTAAGTTTATCAATACTATTATATACTTGTTTGATATCATTAGCACTACCATTAGTGGTTATATTAGTAATAACAAGAGGGTGCTTAATATTATCAAGACTAAGTTTAATAAGTTCAACAGAAGTAATAGAATTATCATTCTTAACTTCAATAGTAGTAATAATACGATGTACTTTCATAATGTTTATTATTAGGATTAGTATTATCAGACCTTGCAGCTAGGTCTTAATTGATAAGTCTTATCAGACTGTTAAGTTCGTTTGCTACAATTTATTTAATGTCGATAATGAGCATTTCCATGTCGAACACTAGCAACAGCATCAACAAAACTATTGTTGATAACATCAGTGCTACCAACCCGAAGGTTAGTAGCACCATGCTCATTAGAACGGTACGTCGTCATCGTTCATTACAGTAGCAACAAAACTAGCCGTTTTAGCTTTAGCTTCACGCTTTGCAGTAATGGCAGCACGAGCATCATCCATAATCTGCTTGATAAGTACATTATATGCACCAACAAGAACAGGGTCAGCTGGCTGTTCGATACCTACAATATGATATACATATCTATCATAATCCACAACATTGTAAAGATTATCTTTACGAGTAAACGGATTACTGTCTTGTACACCAGCAGGTACAAACTGACAAAGAACTTTGACAGCAACACCAGTCAGATACATACTAGCAAAACCAGCTTCAGCAGCTTCGCCAACATAGCTTACAAATCTACCGTAGAACTTGTCTTTGCGCATTACAAGCAGTATCTGATTGAATGGCATCTGAATAGCTCCAAGCATACCCATTCGATGTGTACCATCAGGCATACTTTGAGCACCTTTGACAGGACTAGCAATAGTAACAAACGCATTGAGATAAGAATTGCCATTACGACCTGTACGTTCTTGACAATCAATATTAGTAATGACAGTTGTCATTACATAACTATGACCATCAGTACAGATGCGTTTAACAACATCATCAATGGTTTCCACTTGCGTAGAACTTTGGTTATCTGTATCAACAGTAGGTTGAACAGGTTGGTTAACACTAGCAGTTTTTTCAACTACGTTAACATTCTCAGGAACAGCAGCATCACCTTGTGCAGCTTGTTCTAAATTTCTAACGTCTGGCATGACTATTAAGAATTTAATTACGCTAATCAGTAGCATTACTGACAGTTGTTTCGATTCAACTGCAAAGTATTTAATGTTGATAATGAGCAGCATCATCTAGTAGAGATTAATCTCTACTAAGATAACTAACAACAGCCGATAGTATTCCAAATATAACAGCAGTAATCTGTTCATCACTAGTTGGTTCTATCTTCAATGCTAGTATGATAGCTGGTATCATCAGTATGATAGCAACTAACAACAATGGCTTGTTTGTTCTCATAATGATTAGTGTTAATAGTTAGTAATGTAATGAGATGAATAATCTCAAAATATTTAATGTTGATAATGAGCAGGATTATCATTAACTCTATCAACTTTAGACGGGGGTAGTCAATCAAGTTTAACATGACCGGGGGTTCTACTCACTAGCCTCATCAAAACACTAATAAACTTAATTACCATTATCATTACCATTACCACTATCACTATCACTTTCATCATCTTATTCATTCTTATTCTCACTCGCATCATCACTATCGC
>OKRW01000063.1_pt1 | contig 98982 bp, 90 predicted proteins | sample 1601151 | NCBI WGS metagenome assembly OKRW01 (sample SAMEA3541471, study PRJEB24748) | human gut metagenome | biome: human gut; feature: human-associated habitat; material: faeces | place: China | collected 2012 | reverse complement strand
TGCCTATTTTTTGTGATCTTCTATGAAGAAATGAGAAAACCCTATTTTGGCTAGATGCCAAAATAGGGTTTATCTACAGTCTGCATCGCTCATCCCTCGGGTGAGCGATTTTTTCGTGGATTTTTTCAAATTCCTGTCACCTTTCGCCGCCCTCAGTTGTATTATGGGCAAAGGAACCTTTTACAAGCAGGTGATTCTCATGAGACTTCCCGTCGATACGCTCGTCCAGCGCTACCATCAAAGCCTCTACGCCGTCGCCTACAGCGTTTGCTCAAACCGCGAAGACGCCGAGGAAGCCGCGCAGGACGCGTTCATCCAATATCATATATCAAAGAAAGAATTTGACAGCGAGGAGCACATTCGTGCCTGGCTCATCCGCGTCACGATCAACAAAGCAAAAAACGCCGCGAAAAGCTTCTGGCGGCGCAATCGCACAAGCCTTGAGGACCAGCTCACCACACTCAGCTTTGAGAGCGAGGAAGCGTCTCAGGTGTTCGAAGCAGTGATGCAGCTCGCGCCGAAATATCGCATCGTCGTGCATCTTTTCTACTACGAAGATTACAGTGTGCGCGAGATCGCAGAGATCCTGAAGATCAGCGAGGCCAACGTGAAAACCCGGCTCTCACGAGCGCGGGCCATGCTCCGAGACACATTGAAGGAGGTGTGGAGTGATGACGAATAAGGAAAAATACAAACAGGCCTTTTCGGCCCTCCAGCCTTCCAACGAGATACGATTGGAGGAGAAGATCATGAAAGAATACAAACGCAAACAGTCCAAACGCATCATCGCCATGGCAGCGATCCTCTGCCTTGCCGTTTTCGCCGGTGGTGGCTGCGCTTATGCAGCGAATGTCGGCGGCATCCAGCGCACCATCCAGCTCTGGATCCACGGCGATCAGACGACCGCCGAGCTCAATGTCAATGATGACGGCACCTACACCGTGAAAATTCCTGACGAGAACGGCGGGACCAAGACCCAAAGCGGTGGCGGCGTGGCCTTTGACGCCTTCGGTAACGAACGTCCGCTGACAGAAGAAGAGATTCTCGCAGAGATCGGGAGTCCGAATGTAGAATACTACGACGATGGCTCGATCTGGTTCTTCTACGAAGACACCGCCAAAGACATCACGGGCGACTTTAACGACGACAATGTGTGCTACATCAAAGCCACCGGCTCCAAAGGCGACCTCTACGTCACTGTTAAAAAATACGGCGGCTATGCCTGCTCTCCGGACAAGTTCCCAAATCCGAAGAGCTTTAACACAGGAGAAGCTGATCCAGCAGGCGTCGCCTACCAGCCAGCCAGCGAAAAGCCAGACGCCGAGAGTGGGGAATAACTACCAGCGATCATTAAATAAAATCACCGCCCGCCGGTCATGCTTATGCGTGATCCGGCGGGCGGTGATCATTTATTGTTCGTTTTCTTCGCTGGCGAGCTGCTCTTCGATCGGGTAGTAGGTCCAGATGCCGACTTCGGAGAGGGAAGGGTGGGGCACCATGGTCTCACGGACGGTGCGGTGCTTGTGTGGATCGAGCGTACGGCGCAGGTTGATCTGGCGCAGGCGGCGCGTCTCTGCGCTGGCGATGTCCTCGTTCAGCGGGATGAGCGCTGTCTCACCGCTGTTCATGAGATTGAGGAAGGGCTGGATCAGCGTCGACGCGAATGGACCGACGGCGTGCATGCCGAGGATGTCGTTCGTTTCGTCGTCGATGATGAGCTTGGCGAAGGCGCGATCCTCCGAGCCTGGCTCATAGCCAAGGGCGTAGCCTTTCGCCGTGGCACTGTATGGATTCACACCGATGCGCACCTTGTGACCACGTTCGCGCGCCTGTGCTTCGGTGAGACCGACGTCAGCAACCTCCGGATGGGTGAAGGTGACTGCTGGCACGAGATCGTAGCGCGCCCAGCGTTTGTCGGTCGGACCGGAACTTTTGTAATGGTTGTAGGCGAGGATGTCTGCCTCATAATTCGCTTTGTGGCGAAATTGCTGACGCCCGTTGATATCGCCAAGGGCGTAGACGCCATCGACGCTCGTTTCGAGAAATTCGTTCGTGCGGATCCAGCCGCGGCTGTCCAGCGCGATCTGCGTGTTTTCCAGGCCGAGCCCATCTGTCGCTGGCACAATGCCGGGACAGATGAAAAGGTCCTCGGCGTCGATCTCATCCAGCGCGCCTGTCGCACGATCTTCTATCATCAGAATGACGCGGCCATTTTCCTTGCGCACAGCTGGCGTTTCTTTGTTGAAGTAGAGGGTGATGCCGTCGGCCTCGAGATTTTTCTGACACGCTGCCGAGCAGTCTTCGTCAGATTTCGGCAGCAGACGCACATTGTGCTGCACCAGCTGCACGCGCGCACCGAAGGCGCGGAAGATGTGCGCAAATTCACAGCCAATGGCGCCGCCGCCGACAACGATGATGTCGCGGAAGGGTTCCGACGGATATTTTTCGCCGAAGAAGCTTTCGCTTGTGTAGTAGTCCACATTTTCCACGCCGGCCATCTGTGGGATCTTCGTTTTGCCGCCGGTGGCGATGTAGATCTTCTCAGCAGTCAGCGGCTCACTCTTGCTGCCGTCGGGATAATGCACCTCGATGGTGTGGTCGTCGGTGAAATGCGCCGTGCCTTCGTACACGTCGGTGTGAGGCTCGTCGAGATAAAACTGGCGCAGACCGATGCTTTCGTCGATCTTCTGCCAGACGCGCGCCGAGATCTTCTGCCAGTCGAAGGAAATATTTTCAGCCGAAAGCCCCAGCGCTGCAGCTTCGCGCATTTCGTAGAGACGGTCCGCCGCAGTGACGAGCACCTTCGTCGGAATGCAGCCGCGCGTCAGACAGGTGCCGCCAAATTTTCCACGCTCGATCTGCGCGCAGCGCAGGCCCTGCTGCTGCGCCGCTTCGAGCACAATGTTCGCAGCGCCTGTGCCGATGACGATCATATCATAGTGTTTCATGGTTGTTCTCCTTTGGTGAGATTTCTTTCATTATATAAGATACGCCGTAAAAAGAAAAGCCGCCCACGCAGGTGAGCGGTGAAAATCTGGAAGCAGGCGTTGCGTCACTGTCTCATTTCTGATATACTGTTAGTAGAAAAGCACTCCTGTGCTTTATCAGTTATGACAGGTTTGAGGCACCTGTTAAACGTTCGACCGTTACCGGCCATGCGGTGATATAAACAGGCCGTGAATCAGTTTCGACCGTTACCGGCCACGCGGTGATATAAACAGGCCGTGAAAACGTCTCAATGCCCTTTGCGATTTTGTCAAAGGGCATTATTTTTATTACGAGGAGTCGGGAAACGATGGAACTTCTGCCTGGACACGTTTATTTCATAAAGGATGCATTTTTTGAATTTGTGCAGGATCCGTACTTGATGCGAAATTATCCGACCACCATGCGACCACACTACTATGCGATAAAGGATAGACGTACAGGATTGTATTGGATGATACCGTGCAGCTCAAAAGTGGAAAAATATGAGCGCATCATTGCTAAGCGCCAACGTAATGGACGCGAGACGGTGTCTCTGAAAATAACACAGATCGCCGGAAAAAAGCGGCACTGCTTTTGCAGGACATGTTTCCAGTTTCAGCATCATTTGTTGAGGAGCCGTACTTTCGTGGCGGGCAAGCGGTACAGATCGCAAATCCAAATGAAAGGCTGGAAATAGATCGTGCGCACGGCGCGTGATTCGTATGCTGCGACAAGGGATCCAGTTTACGCGCTTTCAACCGGATGCTTTACGCATCGAACAGCTGATGCTCGAAAGCCTGGGAAATTAAGGCTGAACGATTGCGAGCAAGAAAAAGACCAAAGTATAGGCTGAGAATCAGTCGTTACTTTGGTCTTTTCTATTAAAATTCCGTCTTAAACAGTCGGCAGGCGTTTTCCCAGGTGATGCGGCAGAGATCGTTCACGTCGATCTCGCGCATGCGCGCGATCTCTTCGGCGACGTAGCGCACATAGCTTGGCTCGTTGCGTCTGCCGCGGAATGGCACAGGTGTCATATATGGGCAGTCGGTCTCGAGTAGCAGGTGATCGAGAGGCACCTGCTTGGCGACTTCCTTGGCGGTTTTGGCATTTTTGAAGGTGACAACGCCGCCGAGTCCGATGTAAAATCCGTGGGCGACGGCTTCGTGCATCATTTCCACGGAACCGGAGTAAGCGTGGAAAACGCCGCTCACTTCCTCAGCGCCACCGGCCCAGAGCGCGTCGAAGCAGTCGCGATGCGCTTCGCGGTCGTGGATGATGAGGGGCTTGGAGAGTTCCTTGGCGAGGGCAATGTGTTTCGCCAGAAGAATTTTCTGCTCCTCAGGCGTTGCGGTGTCCCAGTGATAGTCGAGGCCGGTCTCGCCGATGGCAACAACGCGCGGATGCTTTGCCAGCTCACACAGACGCTGCCATTTTTCTTCGTCGTACTTGCGTGCGTCCTCAGGATGCAGCGCCACGGCGGCGTAGACCTGCGGCTCCCTTTCCGCGAGGGCGACGGCGGCTTCGGCGTCTTCGAAATTGCAGCCAATGTTCACGACAGCGTGGAGTGTGCGCGTACGCGCCAATACCTCGTCATAATCGTCGGCGAAGGCCGGGTCCATGACGTGGCAGTGGGTGTCCATGAGATAGTTCATGACGCGCCTCAGCTGATGGTGGCGCCAGATGGGATCTCAGCGTTTTCAACGCTGAGCACTTCCAGCGCGCTGTCGTCGTCGGTGGCAGCGGTGAGGATCATCCCATGGCTGAGGGTGCCGCGGATCTTCTTTGGCGCCAGGTTGGCGATGATGACGAGCTTCTTGGCGATGAGCGCTGCTGGATCGTCGTAGAATTTGCGGATGCCGCTGACGATGGTGCGTTCTTCGCCGCCAACGTCGAGAGTGAACTGCAGGAGCTTGTCGGCTTTTTTGACTGGCTGGCAGTCTTTGACAACGGCGACGCGCAGATCGAGCTTGCTGAAATCGTCAAAGGCGATCTCGTCCTTGAACTGAACAGTTGGCACTTCTTCCTTGATCTCGATGCTCTTTGGATCGATGCGAGGGAAGAGCGGTTCGCCCTTGGTGACTTTGCAGCCAGCAGGCGTCATTGCCCAGGTGGTGGCGTCTGCCCAGGTAGCCTGGGTGAGATCGACGCCGAGCTGCTCGGAAACGCGTGGCGCCAGATTTGGCATGAATGGTTTCAGCAGGATCGTCGTGATGCGGCAGATCTCGGCGAGATTGTAGAGCACGGTCATGAGACGTGCGTGGTATTTGTCGTCCTTGGCGAGGATCCATGGCGTGGTCTCGTCGATGTATTTGTTGGCGCGGCCGATCAGCGCGAAAATGCGGCTGAGGGCGCCAGGGAAGTTGAGCTTGTCGAGCTCGAGCGCCACATGTGCAGGCAGGGTGACGGCCATCTGCACGAGGTCTTCGTCGATGACTTCTTCCTGCTCAGGCGCTGGCATGATGCCGCCGCAGTATTTGTCGATCATCGACACGGTGCGGCTGACGAGGTTGCCGTAGTCGTTGGCAAGGTCGTTGTTGTAGCGGGTGATGAAGAGCTCTTCGGTGTAGTTGCCATCCTGACCGACGGGGATCTCACGCAGGAGATAGTAACGCACAGCGTCGACGCCGTATTTGTCGATGAGCTTGAACGGATCGACGACGTTGCCTTTGGATTTGCTCATCTTGCCGCCGTCAGAAAGCACCCAGCCGTGGCCGAAAACCTGCTTTGGCAGCGGAATGCCAGCAGCGAGCAGGATCGTTGGCCAGATCACCGCGTGGAAGCGCGCGATGTCTTTGCCGACAACGTGCACGTTCGCTGGCCAGAATTTCTGGTAGAGACTGTCGTCGTCGGAGCCCCAGCCGAGGGCGGTGATATAGTTGGAGAGGGCGTCGAACCAGACGTAGATGACGTGCTTTTCGTCGATCGGCACAGGAATGCCCCAGTCGAAGGTGGAGCGGGAGATGCAGAGATCTTCGAGCCCACCCTTGATGAAGTTCACCATTTCATTGCGGCGGCTTTCTGGCACGATGAAGTTAGGATGCTCGTCGATGTATTTCAGGAGCTCATCCTGGTAGTTGCTCATTTTGAAGAAATAGCTTTCTTCCGAGAGAATCTCTGTTTTCTTGCCGCAGTCCGGGCAGTGGTCGCCGTCGACAAGCTGCAGATCGGTGAAAAAGGTTTCGCAGCTCGTGCAGTAGTGGCCGCTGTAGGACGATTTGTAGATGTCGCCTTTTTCGTAGATGATCTGGAAGAGCTTCTGCACCGCTTTGACGTGGTAGTCGTCGGTGGTGCGGATGAATTTGTCGTAGTCGATGAGGAGCGCCTGCCAGAGGTTTTTGAATCCGCCAGGCCCTTCGACAATCTCGTCGACGTATTGTTTTGGCGTCATGCCAGCAGCTTCAGCGGCGCGCTGGATCTTCATGCCGTGCTCGTCGCTGCCGGTGAGAAAGAAGGTGTCGACGCCGCGCATTTTTTTGTAGCGTGCAGCAGTGTCGGCGAGCACCGTGCTGTAGGCGTTGCCGATGTGCAGCTTGGCGCTTGGATAATAGATCGGTGTGGTAATATAGAAGGTATCGTTGCCCATTCTTTTGCCTCCTCTGATGAATAAAAAACGCCCGCCGAGGCAGGCGCGGTTGACAATATCGCGCGGGTCATCTGCTGACCCATGATTAAGTATAAAACGGCGGCAGAGCCTTGTCAATCGCTAGCCGCATGCGCAGCGGCGAAAAAATCAGCGCCGTCGGCTTTTCGCGCGCGCATGCTCGCCAGCGCGCGTCGGCGACAACGCGACAGAAATAAATCTTATCCATCGTCTTTCTTTCTTTACGCGCTCCGGCGAATCCGTTATACTAGAGATATTGAATATTTTGAGACTAAGTGAGGTTCCAATGGAAAATTTAGATAAAGAGATCAGACAGAAAATTGAATTCAGCTTTGCAGATGACGACGCCGTGCGCGATCCGGCGCTGGATATCCCACCGCAGTATGAGCTCTACGTCACGAGCATGGACGACGGCCGCGCCCTCGTCAACGTTGACGTGGCCATCGGCGACAAGGCGCCGATCCCTGCGCTGCATTGGCTCATGGGGATCCAGATGGAATTCCTCGATCCAGACATCGACGGCTTTTATAAGGAAGAAGAGGAAGACAAGATCCTCGAGATCCAGAGCTACATTGTCAAGGTCATGGACGAAGAAGCCCGCGCCCGCTTTGTCGGCTCCGTCACCTACGCCGGCACGCGCATGTTCTATTTCTACGGTCCGGACGTTGAATATCTGGCGCCGCTCGTCGGCAAGATCGCTTCTGAATACAGCGACTACGACTTCAACTACATGAGCGATAACGACGGCGGCTGGCGCTTCTTCTTCGACGCCATCTATCCATCCGAGATCGATATGGCCCACATCCGCAACCGCTACATGGTGCAGAATCTCAAGGAAGCCGGCATCGACCTCGACCACGACTACAGCGTCTACTATTATTTCTACTTCCAGGACGGCGCCACCCGCGCGCGCGTCGCTACCCAGCTGCAGATCCTCGGCTTTGAGGTCATCGACGACCACATGTACGAGGAAGAGCTGGAGCCGATGAGCCTGGGGCTGAAGATGCTCGCCAAGCACGACCTCAACCTGATGACGCTGACCGAGAAAACCTACGAATGCTTCGAAGCCATCGAAGAAGAGCTCGCCGTTTACGACGGCTGGGAGCTTGCGCCGGCGCAGGACACCGACGCCTGGATCTGAGCGAGGTGAATGGAGATGCAACTCAGCGAGGAAGATATCCGTTTTTGTGAGGGCTACGACGACAGCCCCTACTGGCATCCGTCGGTGACCGCCGACAGCGCCGTCTTTCGCGCCCTTGACACGCCGGAGAACGCCACGAAAAAATATCCGCAGCGCAAGCTCGAGCTTCTGCTCGTGAAGCGTGGCCGCCCACCTTTCGCCGGCGGCTGGGCGCTGCCTGGTGGATTTCTCGAAAAAAATGAAAGCCTGGCCGACTGTGCTGCCCGCGAATGCCAGGAGGAAACCGGTCTTGCGCCGGTTTATCAGGGCGATGTCGCCACCTTCAGTCGTCCAGACCGCGATCCACGCACGCGCGTGATCACCCAGTGCTTTCTGGCCGTCGTGCCTCATGGCGAATCAGGCGACGTGAGCGCGGCAGACGACGCCGCCGAAGCAGCGTGGTTCAGCGTTTCCATGCGCACCGAAGCGCATTCGCCGGAGCATTATCGCTGCCACCTGTCGCTCACGCACGAGGACATCGTGATCACAGGCAGCATTGATCTGCTCGCCGATGGCAGAGGCGGTTGGCGTCGCGAAGTACACGAAGACGCCGACGCGCTGGCCTTCGACCATCTTGAGATGATCTGCTGCGCCGTCGAAAGCTTGCGCACCAAACTCTACCGCACGCCGATCGCCTTCAACTGGGTGCCGGAACAATTCCGCATCGCCGATCTGCAGGGCGTGTTTGAAGCGGTCATCGGCGAAGAGCTTCTGCGCACAACGTTTTTTGAACATGTTAAACCGCTGATCCGTCGCGTCGAAAATCAGCCGGAAGGCGCTGGCATTCTGGATCAGATCTACGAATACAACAGGGATTATTGCCTTGAGGATGGGCTCTCCGCCATTGAACTGTGGCGCGCCTAAGGGGGATGACGATTATGAACGAGCGTAACCTGACGCTCTTGACAGACTTTTATGAGATCACCATGGGGAACGGGTATTTCATCAACGGTCTGAAAGACAAGATTGTGTATTTTGATATGTTTTTCCGCGAGATCCCGGATGAGGGCGGCTTTGTCATCATGGCCGGGCTGGAGCAGTTGATCGATTATCTCAACAATCTCCACTTCACCGACGAGGACATCGAATTCCTGCGCGGCAAGCAGCTTTTCGACGAAGGTTTCCTCGAGTACCTGCGCGATTTCAAATTTGAGTGCGACGTCTGGGCAGTGCCGGAAGGGCGCCCGGTCTTTCCGCATGAGCCGTTGGTCACCGTGCGTGGTCCCGTCATCCAGGCGCAGTTCCTGGAGACGATGCTGCTTCTGACGATCAACCATCAGTGCCTCATCGCCACCAAGGCCAACCGCATCGTGCGCGCAGCCAAGGGCCGCAGTGTCATGGAATTTGGCTCCCGCCGCGCCCAGGGACCAGACGCCGCCAACTACGGCGCGCGCGCTGCCTACATCGGCGGTGTTGCTGGTTCTGCCGACACAGCGGCAGATCGCGACTACGGCGTGCCAGCGCTCGGCACCATGGCCCACAGCTGGGTGCAGCTTTTCAACGACGAAGAAAAAGCCTTCCGTCTCTACGCCGAAGCCTATCCACAGGCCTGCACCCTGCTCATCGACACCTACGACGTGCTCGGCTCCGGACTGCCAAACGCCATCAAGGTGTTCAAGGAAGTCGTCGTGCCGAAGGGCTACCGCCCAGCAGGTGTGCGCATCGACAGCGGCGACATCGCTTATCTCTCGAAGCGCGTGCGCGAGATCCTCGACGCCGAGGGTTTCGAAGATTGTGCCGTTGTCGCCAGCGGCGGGCTGGATGAATTCCTCATCCAGGATCTGCTCGTGCAGGGCGCCAAGCTCGACAGCTTCGGCGTCGGCGAACGCCTCATCACCTGCAAGAGCGATCCCGTTTTCGGCGGCGTCTACAAAATGGTCGCCGTGGAAGAGGACGGACTCCTGCAGCCACGCATCAAGATCAGCGAAAACATTGGCAAGATCACCACGCCAGGCTACAAAATGCCATGGCGCCTCTTCGATCTTGAGACGAACAAAGCCATCGCCGATCTCGTGATGCTCGCCGACGAGACCATCGACGACAGCAAGCCGATCGAGATCTTCGATCCAAACGCCGTCTGGAAACGCAAGACCGTCAAGAATTATCGCGCAGAACGCCTGCAGGTGCCGATCTTCGAGAAAGGCCAGCTCGTTTACGACTGCCCAAGTGTGGCGGAGATCCGCGAATACTGCAAGAGCGAGATCGAAACCCTCTGGGACGAAGTCAAGCGCTTTGAAAATCCGCATCATTACTACGTGGACTATTCGCCAAGCCTCTGGAGCATGCGCGAACGCATGCTGATGGAGCGCCGCCACGTTATTTCGACCGACGAGCACCAGCTCATCGACGGTGCGGTACAAAAATGATCCAAGCATCGCCCTGTTTTCTGTGGCACGGAAGGCAGGGCGGTTTTTCGCAGATATCAGAGGAGGTGGGACAATGACAGACAGCAACATGCCGCCGCTCGCGCGCTCCGTCGCGTGGGCCTGTGGCTGGTTTTTCATGCTCTGTGCGCTCTTTCTCGTGAATGCGTTCGCAGCGCTGGTGGGGCTGCGCGTATTTTCCTTCACGCTGCCCCTTGTCATTGTGCTCAGCCTTGTCGGGCTCTACTGGCTGGGAAAGATCGACGGCCGCCCGATCCGCAAGCGCGCGCTCGTGCTCATGGGCGTAAGTTTTCTCGCAGCGGTCATCCTCTGCGGCTATGCCGTCAGCGTGATCTGGGAGCATTCCAACTGGGGCCGTGGATTTTACACCGAAGCCATCGTGCAGCTCGCCGCTGGCTGGAATCCGATCTACGACGACGCCGCGAGCGTTTCGGAAGTGGTGCTGCGCTCCGGCAAAGCCTTCTGGTATGTGGATGCGAGCGTCTACGCCTTCCTCGGCCATTACGAAATGGCCAAGGTCCACACGTTGCTTTTCGCCGTGCCAGCGTTTCTACTGGCGCGTCACTGCTTTGTCTGGCTCTCAGACGGTCGCCGTCGCGTGGCGACGCTGGCTGCGCTGCTCTCTCTCGTAAGCCCTGTGGCGATCTCGCAGGTGTTCAGCCTCTACGCCGACGCTGCGCTGGCCTATTGCATCCAGAGCTTTCTGCTCCTGGGCTATCTCATTTTAAATGAAGGCTATCTGCACAGCGACCTTCTGGGCGTTTTGGCTGCGCTCTGGATCTTCATCCTGCATGCTCAGTCCGGCGGGCTCACAGCAGCCTTTGTGCTCGCTGCCAGCTTTTTCATCACCGTCGCCGTGCTCTACAAAAAACGCGCGGTGCGCTGGCTGGCCATTCGCGCTGCGCTGGTGATCTTCACCGGCTTTGTCATCCTCGGTTTCAACCCGTACATCCAGAACCTCGTCGACACCGGCTCGCTGATCTGTAAGGTCGATGTGACCAGCGCCTACACGCCTGTTATATTAGAAGGAAAAACCTGGTTCGGTCGTTTTCTCTACGGCCTCATCGCTTCGCCAGACGTCGGCTCCCTCAATCTCAACATCCTGCTGCAGCAGTTCACTGCACTCTTTCATTCCGCCTATGCGCGCGCCGATGTGCCGCTGCGCGGATTTGGTTTCCTTGGCGGGCTTCTGATCATTCTCGGCGTCGTGCTGACGCTCGTCGCCATCATCGCGCCGCGTCGCCGTACCGTCGACGACAACGCCATCTACATCGACAACGAAGGTGAAGACGAGGAAGAGGAGGAACAGCCGGATTACATCGGACGCCGCACCGCTTTCCTATGGTTTTTGTTGCCGCTTTTGGCGATCGCGCTTTTTTCGCCGACAATCTGGTGGGCGCGCAGCGTCGCCTTTCTCTGGTTCATCGTGCCGCTGGCTGTCATCGCTCTGTCCACGCGTCGCGACGACGGACGCTCCGGCATCGCCAAGCTGCTGCTCATGGCCGCATTTCTCAACTGTGCCCTCGTGGCTGTTTCCGCGCTGCCGGCAGCAAAGGTGCAGAGCGACACCTACCAGGCCCATTGGCAGCGCATGAACACCGACACCGATCTGCCGACAGACGAAGACGCCCAGCTCCACAACGAGATCGTCAGCCAGTTCCCGGCGTGGAACGATCTCAAACGTCACGGCGAAAGCGCTCAGGAAGAACGCGCCATCTGGACCAAGCTCGAGGAGCTAGTGAAGTGAGAGGAGAAGACGCATGAACATACAAGGACTACAAAAACTCACCCTCCTGGATTATCCGGAGCACGTCGCTGCGACGCTGTTCACCGGCGGCTGTCAGCTCAACTGTCCCTACTGCCACAACAGCGAGCTCATCAGCGGGCCTTTCGGTCCAGGGGAAGACACCGACGCCGTGCTCGCTTTTCTGAAAAAACGCCAGGGCTTGCTCGATGGCGTCTGTGTCAGCGGCGGTGAGCCGCTGCTGCAGCCAGATATCGCCGATTTCCTGCGCGCTGTCAAAGCCCTCGGCTATCAGATCAAGCTCGACACCAACGGCGGATTCCCTGAAAAGCTCGCCGCCATCGTCGGCGAAAACCTCGTCGATTACGTCGCCATGGATATCAAAAACACCCCGGCGCGCTATCCTGAGACCGTCGGCGTGCCAGACCTCGACGTGACCCCCTATATACGCAGCCAAAAATTTTTGATGGAAGGCCATGTCGACTATGAATTCCGCACGACCGTCGTCAGAGAATATCACACAATTGAAGATATCCGATCCATCTGCGAATGGCTCCAGGGCGCGCCGCGCTACTACTTGCAGTGCTTCGTCGCCCGCGACCAGGTGCGCGATACTTCTCTCTCAGCGTATAATGACGAGGAGATGCGCACCCTCCTTGCCGAGGCAAAAAAATATCTGCCAGTCACTGAGCTGCGCGGTATCTAGTGTTATATGTAGGGCTTATCCCTGGAGAAACAACAATATATAGTACCGGACTGTTGACAGTCCGGTTTTTCTTTGCTATGATTAGTTTATGACCTTAAGCAAAAACTATGGGAGGACTGACATCTATGTACCAAGTTGTAAAACGCGATAACAGTATTGTGGCGTTTAATCTGCAGAAGATCACGGCTGCTATCAAGAAAGCCTTTGATGCCTGCAAGCGTGAATATACAGATGATATTATTGATTTGTTGGGATTGCGCGTGACCGCAGACTTTGAACCAAAGATCAAAGACCACCTCATCCAGGTGGAAGACATCCAGGACAGCGTCGAAAGCATTCTCAGCCAGAGCGGGTACGCCGATGTTGCAAAAGCCTACATATTATATAGAAAGCAACACGAAAACGTGCGCAACGTTTCCTCGACCATCCTCGACTACAAAACCCTCGTCAACAGCTACGTCAACGTCGAAGACTGGCGCGTCAAGGAAAATTCCACCGTCACCTATTCCGTCGGCGGGCTGATCCTGTCCAACTCCGGCGCCATCACCGCCAACTACTGGCTCAGCGAGATCTACGACAAGGAAGTGGCCGACGCCCACAGAAACGGCGACATCCATCTCCACGATCTTTCCATGCTCACCGGTTACTGCGCCGGCTGGAGCCTGAAGCAGCTGATCCAGGAAGGACTCGGCGGCATTCCTGGCAAGATCACCTCTGCGCCAGCGAAGCATCTCGCCACCCTCTGCAACCAGATGGTCAACTTCCTCGGCATCATGCAGAACGAATGGGCCGGCGCGCAGGCGTTCTCTTCCTTTGATACCTACCTGGCGCCATTCGTCAAGGCCGACAACCTGACCTACGACCAGACCAAGAAATGCATCGAAAGCTTCATTTATGGTGTCAACACGCCAAGCCGCTGGGGCACCCAGGCGCCATTCTCCAACATCACCCTCGACTGGACCGTGCCAAACGACCTCAAGGATCTGCCAGCCATCGTCGGCGGCAAGGAAATGGATTTCACCTACGGCGACTGCAAGCGTGAAATGGACATGGTCAACAAAGCCTTCATCGAAGTCATGATCGAAGGCGACGCCCAGGGCCGCGGCTTCCAGTATCCGATCCCAACCTATTCCATCACCAAGGAATTCGACTGGTCCGATACGGAAAACAACCGCCTGCTCTTTGAAATGACCGCCAAATATGGCACACCATATTTCTCCAACTACATCAACAGCGACATGCAGCCAAGCGACGTGCGCAGCATGTGCTGCCGTCTCCGTCTTGATCTGCGCGAGCTGCGCAAAAAGAGCGGCGGCTTCTTCGGCAGCGGGGAAAGCACCGGCTCCGTCGGCGTTGTCACCATCAACCTGCCACGCATCGCTTACCTCGCCAAGGATGAAGCAGATTTCTACGCACGCCTCGACCATCTCATGGACGTCGCTGCGCGTTCCCTGAAGACCAAGCGCACCGTCATCACCAATCTGCTCGACGCTGGCCTCTATCCATACACCAAGCGCTATCTCGGCAGCTTTGACAACCATTTCTCCACCATCGGCCTCATCGGCATGAACGAAGTCGGCCTCAACGCCAACTGGCTGCGCGCCGATCTCACCCACGCTGAGACTCAGAAATTCGCCAAGGAAGTGCTCAACCACATGCGCGACCGTCTCTCCGATTATCAGGAAGAATACGGCGATCTCTACAACCTCGAAGCCACCCCAGCAGAATCCACTACCTATCGCTTCGCCAAGCATGACCGCGAACGCTATCCGGACATCATCACCGCAGCGAAGGAAGGGGACACCCCATACTACACCAACAGCTCGCACCTGCCTGTCGGCTACACCGAAGACATCTTCTCTGCCCTCGATATCCAGGACGAACTGCAGACACTTTACACCTCCGGCACCGTTTTCCACGCATTCCTCGGCGAAAAACTGCCTGACTGGAAAGCAGCCGCCAATCTCGTGCGCAAGATCGCCGAGAACTACGAGCTGCCTTACTACACCCTGTCGCCAACCTATTCCGTCTGCAAAGACCACGGCTACATCTCCGGCGAGCAGTTCACCTGCCCGATCTGCGGCAACAAGACCGAAGTCTACAGCCGCATCACCGGCTACTATCGCCCAGTGCAGAACTGGAACGACGGCAAGACTCAGGAATTCAAGGATCGCAAGCTCTACGATCTCACCAAGAGCCGCTTTGTCATGAAAGTCAAAGGCAGCGACCTCGGCATCACCGCAGGAAAAGAAGAGGCCCAGCAGCCAGAACCTGCTCAGGGTCAGAATCTGCTCTTCACCACCCACACCTGCCCAAATTGTCAGGTCGCCATCCGCGCCCTTGACCAAGCCGGTGTCGGCTACACCCGCATCTATGCGGAAGATGAGCCAGAGCTCGCCAAACAGTACGGCATCGTTGCTGCGCCAACCCTCGTGCTTGCCGACGGTAGAGAGCTTGCTGGCGCATCCAACATCGTGGCTTTCACCCGCACAGCTGTACACGCATAATCAAGGAGAAGACAATGGACCAGTGCCAAGCCACAGTTGCGCTGGTACGTTCCACAGGAAAGGCGCTGCAAGAGCGCCTTTCTTCTGTGCCGATGAACGTGCGGCGCAAGGAAAACAACCACCAGAATCTGGTCACCGATTTTGACGTTTGGGTGCAGAATACGCTCAAAACTGGCCTCGCCGAGATTGCGCCAGAAGCAGCGTTTTTCGCCGAGGAGAAGGAGAACCAGGAGATGCGCGGCCTCACCTGGATCGTCGATCCCATCGATGGCACCACGAATTTCATCTCCACACGGCGCGATTTCGCCATCTGCGTTGCGCTCTATGACGGCGCTTCGCCAGTTTTCGGCGTTGTCTACGATGTCGCCAAAGACATCTGCTACCATGCCGAAGCCGGCGGACCAGCCTTCGCGAACGAACGCGCGCTGCCAAAGCGCGAGCCCGTCGCCCTCGAAGACGCCCTCTTCGATGCCAGCCTGCCGACGATGAACGCGCTATCCCGCCGCGCCGGAAAATCGCTCTACCATCTCAGCCGCGCCGTGCGCGGACACCGCGCCCTCGGCTCAGCGAGTCTGGCCATGTGCCACATCGCCGAAGGCACCCTCGACGCCTACATTTCCAACAAGCTCTTTCCGTGGGACTACGCCGCCAGCGGCGTCATCCTGCGCGCAGCAGGCGGAGATTTCACCGCCATCTACGACGAGCCGCTCTTCACCACCAGCCGCGCCGCCGTGCTCTGCACTGGCGATGCCGCCATCGCAGAATCGCTGCTGCCGTTTCTGCGCGGAGAAGATTGCTCCCTCGCAGAGCTTGTAGAAAACAGATAATTCCCGTCTAACGGTTTACATGCAGCACGCCCCGACGCGCTTCTCACCAACGAGAGGTGCGTCGGGGCGTTGTCTTTGTGCGAAAAAATATGCTATAATAGGAACGTTGATTCTCAGTAAAGGTGGACTGCACATGGATTCCTTTCTCATCATTCTCGAACAGCTCGTTTCCTTTTTCCTGATGATGCTCATCGGCTACATCGCCGCGAAAAAGAAAGTCACCACCCGCGAGTTTCTCGACCGCCTCGCCACCCTCATCATGAAGCTGCTCTTGCCGATCATGATCTTCGCCAATATGATGAACGGCACCAGCCGCGACCAGCTCGCCGCCGATCTGCCTGTGCTCTTCATGGTGGCTGTGCTCTATGGCGCGCTCATCGTGATCTTCGCCATTCTCGCGCGTCTGCTGCGGCTGCCGCCGGATCGCGCCGATATTTTTCAGGCCGTCTTCGTTTTCGGCAACGTCGGCTTCATCGGGCTGCCGCTGATGCTTTCTGTAAGCCCTGCCCACGGTGGCATCTACAGCGCCCTCGTTTCCATCATCGACCAGAGCCTTTTCTGAACCTACGGGCTCTATCTCACTACACCGCGCGGCAAAAGCCATTTCGACTGGAAAAATTTCATCAATCCCGCCGTCTGCGGCATCGCGCTCGCGCTCGTGCTGATCGTCTGCAATCTGCAGCTGCCGCAGCTCATCGAAAATGGTCTGCTCAAGATCGGCAGCGCCGCCACGCCAATGTCCCTCATCTACATGGGCGGCTTGCTCTGCTTCTGCAACTGGACCCCCGTGCTGCGCCAGAAAGAGCTCTACATCGGTATCGCCGTGAAAATGCTCCTCTTTCCGCTGGCGTATTTCGCCGTCATGAGTCAGTTCATCAGCAACACCGACATGACCCACACCATCTCCATCATCGCCGGGCTGCCAACCATGGTCGCAGCCGCCATGTTCGCCCAGTCCACCCGCAAGGAAGGCGACTACGCCCTCGGCACCGTTCTCGCCACCACCGTCGCCAGCCTTTTCACATTATCGATCGTCGCCTGGCTCATTTTTTAAACCCACGGACCGCCACCGCGCGGTCCTTTTTCATTGCGCGCAAGGATATTGACAAGGCGGTGAAAACTCGGTATAAATACTATATGATCACGAACACGAGAGGAGGAGCCGCCATGCGCTTTGCGATCTGTGACGACGAACAGACAGCCATCGATCTTTTGCAGGATCAGTTCGACCAGCGCCCAGAGCTGGCCATCGAGTACGACGCCTACACAAGCGGCGAAGCGCTGCTCGCTGCTTACAAAAACGGCGCGCGCTACGATGCGCTTTTCATCGATATGGAAATGGGCGGGATGAATGGCATCGACACCGCCAACGCCATCCGCGCCCTCGACGATGAGGTCATCGTCATCTACGTCACCAGCTACACGCGCTATATGAAGCAAGCCTTCGGCCACAATGTGCTGGATTTTGTCGAAAAATCCCAGCTCGACACCGATCTGCCCCACGCCATCGACACCGTTGCGCGGGAGCTGGCGCGCCGGCGGCTCAGTCTCAGCATCGCCGACAACAAAAAGACCGTGCATCTCTATTACGACGAGATCTTCTATATCGAGAGCGTCGGCCATTATCTGGAATTTCACACCAAGGACACCGTCTACCGCAGCCGTAGCTCCCTGTCGCAGCTGGAAACCACGCTTACGCCCGGCATTTTTGCCCGCGCCCACAAAGGCTTCCTCGTCAATCTCGAGCATGTCCGCGCCGTCAACGCCGCAGACATCACACTTCGCGATAAAGACATGCCGCGCATTCCTCTTGGTGAAAAATATAAGGCAGATTTCCGCCAGGCCTGGCAGCGATACCTGGAAAGGAAGGCCGGGATATGAGCGTTTATGAACTGTCCAATGTGATCTCAGCGTTTGCAAACGCGCTGGCTTTCTTTCTCATCTTTGAAGCGTTTCTGGTGCGTAGAAAAAGTTTCACCACCGTCGTCTACATTGTGGGATGGCTGTGTCTGGCAGGTGCAATCATTGTTTGTAATCATTTTCTGCTGTTCTCGTTCGTCAATATTCTGGTCATAATGGGGGCTGCACTTCTTGCGGCTATGCTCTATGTGGGCGAGATCTGGAAAAAAGCGCTGAGCTCTGTCTGTGTGTCGCTGATATGTATTATGGCAGAAATTCTTACAGCAAATATCCTGAGGCTTATTTTTCCGCTTCCGCTGGAACAATTGATTTTAATTCCATCGTATCGCATGTTGGGTGTGTTACTTTCAGCGCTGGCTGAACTAGCGGTCTGCAATGTCATTCGTGTGCGCAGACAGCACAAGAATGACCAGCTGGGAAAAACGTACTGGCTCCTATTTTTGCTGCTGTTTTTTAATTTCTGTGTTGTGGCGTTTTTGATGTTCCGTTTGCCATTATCCGTGGAGACAGCCACCACCAGCGCTGAAGCAGTTTTCAGTTCAGTCGGTCTGCTGTTCAGCATCGGTGTGTCGCTCTATCTCTACGAGCGGCAAACAGAACAGAGCGCAGCCATTCAGGAGCAAAAGCGTTATGAGCTGCAGATGGAATCTCAGCTGAAACATCTGGACGATATTCTGGCGAAGCAGAACGAGCTGCGTGGTTTTAAGCACGATATTTCCAATAAAATGACGGCGCTTGAAGGCTATCTTGAAGCTGGAGATACGCATGGCGCTCTGACGTTCGTGCGCACACTGACACATCGCCTGGAAACCATCGCGCCAATGCTTGACACTGGTAATACGGCGCTAGATGCTACGCTGAGTACGAAAAAAACACTGGCTGAAAACAAGGGGATCGATTTTACGATGACAATCCACGTGCAGGAAAATCTGCCGATCGCGCCGGAAGATATCTGCACAATCTTTGGCAATGCGCTGGATAATGCCATCGAAGCCTGCCAGCGGCTGGATGAAAACCAGCAGAAAAGCATCGATGTTTCTCTGGTGCAGCTCGACACCGTTTTGCTGTGCAAGATCATCAACACTGCACTGGAAAAACCAGCCAGCGGTTTTTCAACGACGAAAGACGACAAAGACAACCACGGCTTTGGCCTCGCCAATCTCAGAGAATCTCTGGCGAAATACGACAGCGCGCCGGAAATAGAATGGCAGCAGGGAAAATTTTCGCTGAGCTTTGTTCTGCCGCTAAAAAACAAATCCTAAAGATCAAAGAAACGAACATGGCACAATATCTGTGCAATGCGCGTTTCTTTTTTGTTGCGCCAATATTTTCGAGGCCAGTTATCGCCTGTTTGTGCCAAACTACTTTGCAATTACAAATTATAACGATATAATTTTGATAAGAAAATGAGATCTTCATTTGAATTAACTGAATGTGCCTCTTTGGACGGCAAAGTTTGATAAAAGGAGATGTGCATCATGCGTTGGTTGGAAAAAATTCGACGGATATTTGCCAGCGATAAAACGTACAGCAAACGGGATAAGGCTGGCCTGGCACGCAACAGTCTTTGGGATGGCGTGTACGATCGCTCAAAAACCCCGAAAGATGGATGGGGCGCAATCCCAAAAGATTACAATGAAAAGGATTCAGCAAGACGGCGTTAATTGACATATTTGCGAGTGACAAGAATGCGCTGAACGCTTTGGCTCAAGCGTATTCAGAAAAAAAGAGATTCAGCATCATTTTCGATATGTGGAGTAAGCAATTGAAAGGGTGTGACAACCATGAAAGGTAAAAAGATATTCGCAGGACTCACATGCATGGCGTTCTTAGCTGCGCCAACTGCGGCATGGGCAGAAAGCACAGATCTGAATGTGCTTGTCAATGATAACTGGCTTTCTGTTGATGAAGAAATCGGGAGAGCGTACATTAATGACGACAACCGTGCGATGATTCCACTGCGACTGGTTAATACAGTGCTTGGCTATAAGACGGAATGGCAGCCAGATGGAAGTATTCAGATCACCAGTCCTGACGGCGCGCTGAACGTGGAACTCACAACTGGCAGCACAGAATATACAGCGAATGGCGTGAGTGGAAATTTTGAAACGGTGCCAACGCTGAAAAATGATCGTACGTATCTGCCGGCGCGCGATTTTACCGAGCTTTACGGCAGTATTTATTGGGAACAAAACACACGGACTGTCTGGATCTCCCAAGGGAAGGCGCTGGATTATCGCGTGATTGGCTATCAGGTTTTGCGTGCAGATGAAAATGGAATTCATGAGCTGGCGTTGCCGGAGAAATTTGACATTTTCAGCGATGGTGGGACGGACCTGGTCTTTGGGGAACGCATCATCAACGGAGAAAGCTATGTCGGTCTTATTTGCAACGATGACATGAAAGATCCAACAACTGCTCCAGCTTTTCGTTCTATGGAGCCGATCTTCCGCGACGAAGGTGATCATCTGTTCCATGTAATGGACGTCTATCCTTCTTCGAGTTATTACATTGACGGAGATACTGGCTATAGTACTGACGGCACGCGAGTTGGTGATTGGGTCAATCCGATCAATCCGTACGTGCTTTACTGTAGTGGTATCAATGCTCCGGATAGTATGGGACAAATCATTCGCTGGAAAATGGATTTTGTGATCAATGATTGTGTGTTGGATATGGAAAATGGCGTGCTCACCGCGACCAGCCCTGATGGCACAGTGCATGAGATTGGTGATCTGCTCCAATATCCATCGTCGCTTGATGGCGTGCACTGGGATAAATAATCGCATGAACGACAGGCAGCAATTTTTCGCTGCCTGTTATTTTTTTGCGGCGGTCGTGGTATAATGGCGGGAGCGAAGGAGGTGGGCGCGGATGAGTCGGGATGCGATCAAATATGTAGCGATGCTGACGATGCTCTTAAACCATGTGGCGAATATTTTTCTGGTGTCGGGGACGTTCTGGCGGGAGTTTTTGGTGGATCTTGGCTATTTCACGATGCCGGTGATGTGTTATTTTCTGGTGGAGGGATTTGGCTACACGCGCTCGCGGAAGCGATACGGGCTGCGGTTGGCGATCTTCGCAGGGTTATCGGAGCTGCCGTTTTGTCTGGCGTTTACACAGGGAGCGGTGCTTGATTATGTGGGGATGAATATGATCTTCACGCTGCTCTTGTGCTTTGGGATGCTGGTGGTGATGGCATCGGGCTGGGATGAAAATCTCAAGATCTTTCTGGTGCTGGCGCTGGTGGCGCTGTCGTGGGATTCGGACTGGGCGATCATTGCGCCGATCTTTACGCTGCTCTTTTACTGGGCTGGCGGGGTGGAAAAGCGGGTGCGGCTGGCGTTTCTGGCGGGGATGGGGATCTTTTTTGCAGATGGGCTGGTGCAGGCTTTGGAGGTGTTCGCGCCTGCGGCGGCGCTGGCCTGGTCTGTGGGGCGGATGCTTGGGATGGCGCTGGCGGCGGTGGCGATCCTTTATCTTTACAATGGCAGGCGCTGTGTGCGGGGACGGGTGTTTTCAAAATGGTTTTTCTATGTGTTTTACCCGGCGCATCTGCTGCTTTTGGGGATGATTCGTGTGGCGCTGCTTTAGGCCTTGCGCGGCGGATGCAAAGCGGCTATACTATGAGAGAATGTTAATCGATAAGCACGAGGGAGGGGGTCACGAGGTGGCTTCGGTCATATATGGCGTCAATTTTGTGATTGGCGTGATCTTTTTTGTGATGTATTTTTACCAGATGATCTATCTGGCTGTGGGGTTGTTGGACAAGCTGCGCGGCCGCCGCTGGCGCGCGGCGAAAACGCAGCACAAGCTGGCTGTGCTGATTTCGGCGCGCAACGAGCGGGCGGTGATCGGGGAGCTGATCCGTAGCATCCAGCAGCAGGATTATCCTCAGGACAAGCTGCATGTCTTCGTTGTGGCGGACAACTGCACGGACGACACGGCGGAGATCTGCCGCAATCTGGGCTGCACGGTGTTTGAGCGCTTCAACAAGCAGTATATTGGCAAGGGCTACGCGCTGAACTTTGCTTTTGAAAAGATCTTTGCGGATCCGGCGAATGATTACGAGGCGTTCATTATTCTGGACGCGGACAATCTGCTGACGAAAAACTACGTGGCGGAGATGAACAAGGTGTTCGACGAGGGCTACCGCGCCTGCACGAGCTATCGCAATTCGAAGAATTACGCGCAGAACTGGATCTCGTCGGGCTATGGGCTGTGGTTTATCCGCGAGGCGGAATATCTGAACCGTCCGCGTTATGTGCTGCACAACAGCTGCGCGATCAGCGGCACGGGCTTTTTGGTGGCGACGGAGCTGATCAAGGAGCGCGGCGGCTGGAACTATCACCTGCTGACGGAGGATATCGAGTTCACGGCGGCGACGGTGATCACTGGCGAAAAGATTGGCTATGCGGGCGAGGCGATGCTCTACGACGAGCAGCCGATCACATTCAAGCAGAGCTGGAACCAGCGCATGCGCTGGGCGAAGGGTTTTTATCAGGTGCTGGGCAAGCACGGATTTGATCTGGCAAAACGGATCGTGAGCTTTCGGACGGGGAGCTTCAGCTCGTTCGACATGCTGATGAACATTATGCCGGCGCTCCTCATTATGCTGACGATGCTGGTGTTCAACATTGGTATCCTGCTCTATGTGCTCTTATTCGCGGATGCAGCGATGAAATCGGAGCTTTTGGGAATTTGCGGCATGGCTGTGGCGTACTCGCTGGGGTATTATTACTGCATGCTCTTTTTCCTGGGCACGGTGACGACGATCACGGAATGGAAGAAGATCCTGGCGTCGCCGTGGATGAAGATCCGCACGATGTTCACATTCCCGCTGTTTATGTTCACCTATGTGCCGATCGCTGTGGTGGCGCTCTTTAAGAAGGTGGAATGGACGCCGATCGAACACACGGTGGTCAAATCCATCGAGGATATGAAACGATGAATACAGGCCGATCGCACGGAATTCTCTGGTGCAGATCGGCCTGTTTATTGTATAATGAAGGCAGGTTTTTGTCGTTGCGCGTCTTGCGCTGGATCGAGAAGGAGGCTTTTATGAACGCAGCATGGGGATATGCGGGGATGGCGCTCGCTGTGGCGAGCTTGCCGTTCAAGCACTGGACGAATTACGAGGCGCAGATCACGCGCCGCACGATCGAGGATGCGGCCTGGCAGGGCAGGGGACGCTTGCGGATCGCGCTGGTGAGCGATTTTCACGATGGCGACGGGATCTGGAGCGGACGTGCGCTGGCGCGATTGGTGCGCAAGGAGCAGGTGGATCTCATCTGTATCACAGGGGATCTTTTCACGCCGGACCGCGACGGACGCGAAGCGCTGGCGTTTCTTGACGATGTGTGCGAGTGGCGGCCGATCTATTTTGTCACAGGCAACCACGATGAGGGAATGCCAGAAGCGGCGCTCTTGAAGGAGCGCATTGGCCGCGTCTTTGGCGTGCATGTGCTGGACAACCGCAAGGTGCGTGTGCGTGTGAAGGAGGGCTGGGTGGAGATCTTCGGCGTGCGCGATCGTACGGCCTATGCGAGCGAGGATGCCTGGCTCTGGGAGGTGCAGCAGCTTTTGACGGAAGCTGCGCCGCCAGAAGAGGATTATCGCATTTTGCTCTGCCACCGTCCGGAGCAGACGGCGCTGTTTGACCAGCTGCGTCAGCATCTGGTGCTCAGCGGTCATGCCCATGGCGGGCAGTGGCGGCTGGGGCGTCGCGGCGTGTACGCGCCGGGCCAGGGTGTGCTGCCGCATTACACGCGCGGCATCTACAAGCGTCGCAAAAAAGCACCATACACCTTGGCTGTGTCGAGCGGCTTTGCGGTCGATCCGCTGATTCCGCGCCTGGGCAATCGGCCGGAGCTGGTGATCCTGGACATTGTGGCGCCGGAGCGGTGAGAAGCGGGAATATTCGTGATGTTTTGCCAATTAGCAAGATTCTGTACACATATAGAAATAATTTTTCCATAAGATTTATTTTTGCAAAATCCGTGAAAACTGATTGTAACATTTCATCGATGCGGTATAATGAACTGGTGAGAATTTTTAAAGTAATTAAAAAGAGGAGGTAGAAAAATTGTACGCTATAATTGCTTTTATCCCAATTATTCTTACAATCGTCCTGATGATCGGGTTTAACTGGTCTGCAAAACGTGCCTTGATGCTCGCTTGGGCGTTGACGGCTGTATTTGCGATCGCGCTGTGGAAGATGAGTATCCTGCATGCGTTCGCTTACACCATCACCGGTTTCCTGAGTGCTATTGAAACGCTTGTTATTATCTTTGGTGCTATTCTGATCATGAACACGCTGTCCAGATCTGGTGCGATGTCTGCTATCAACCGCATGTTCAACGGTATCACCGCTGACGCGCGTCTGCAGGCGATCATCATTGGCTTTGTGTTCAGTGCTTTCATTGAAGGTGCTGCAGGTTTCGGTACGCCAGCTGCGCTGTGCGCACCACTTCTGATCAGCCTTGGTTATCCTCCACTGGCTGCTGCTGTTGTCACGCTGATGTACAACACGGTCCCTGGCTGCTTCGGTGCTGCTGGTACGCCAACCAACACGGCTTTCATCACTGTTCAGCAGTCTCTGACTTCTCTGGCAGATCCTGAAATCTGGCGCATGGCGCTGACCCAGTGGACCGCGATCGGCATGGCTGTTGAAACGCCAATCATCATGATCGTTGGTATCGCGTTCCTGACCAGATTCTACGGCAAGAACAAAAAGTGGAGCGAATGCATTCCTGTCATTCCATTCATCCTCTTCACTTCCGTTGTTTTCGACGTGTTCTTCGTGCTCATCGCTTTCTTCGTAGGGCCTGAACTGACCGCTCTGGTTCCAGCTGTTATCACCCTGTTCGTGACGATGGCTGCTGCCAGAAAGGGTTTCCTCGTTCCAAAAGAAACCTGGACCTTCGACAAGAAAGAAAACTGGGACAAGACCTGGCTTTCCAACACGCCTGTCGCTCCTCCTAAGACCAGCGACATGCCACTGGTCAAAGCATGGCTCCCATATGTGCTGATCGGTGCCATCCTCGTTGTCACCCGCGTGGCTTCCACTCAGGGCGCTGCCTGGGCGAAAGCGCTGCAGGGCTTCACGATCGGTACTGGCGAAAGCGGCATCATCTTTGGTCAGGACTGGAACTATGCGCTCATCTGGAGCCCTGGTACGGTCTTCGTTGTTGTCGCGATCTTCACGTTCTTCTATCACAACATGAAGAGCTACGACATCAAGGGTGCTGTCAGCGATACGCTGCATCAGATGTCTGCTGCGGCCATCGCGCTGCTCTTCGGTGTTGCCATGGTTAATCTGTTCCGTTTCACGAACATCGACTCTGTAACCATGACTGGCCTCAACCCACAGGCTCAGGAATCCATGCTGCTCGTAATGGCAGAAGCACTGGCTAGCATCGCTGGCAACGCGTTCGTTGTCATCTCTCCATTCGTCGGTGTACTCGGTGCTTACATGTCTGGTTCGAACACCGTTTCCAACACGCTGTTCGCTTCTCTGCAGTTTGAGACCGCTTCCATGCTCGGCCTGCCAGAAGTTCTCATCGTTGCCCTCCAGAACATGGGTGGCGGTATCGGTCACATGATCTGCGTCAACGCCGTTGTTTCGGTTTGCGCAACGACCGGTTCCATCGGGAACGAAGGCCGCATCATGAAGATGAATATCTCGGCGACTGCCATCATGTGCATCGCTGCAGTTGCGCTCTTCGGTGCGCTCATCATCATGGGCGTCAACCCTGTGCCACTGAGCTAAGTTTTTAACGATCGCTCGCTCGGAATTTCCGGGCGGGCGATTTTTTGTGGCGAAAAATGTATGCTGAGGGTATGGTCGAATCCTGGATAATCGCTGTAGTTGACACTTTTTCAGCGGTCTATTATAATGAAGATATCAAAGGATTTGCTTTATATCATCGTGCTTTTAATTTTTTACTGCCATATAGGAGGTGTTGAGATGGCTACATCGTCTATTACTAAAGAATTTGTTGTTAAAGATGAGGCTGCTTTCGCAAAGCTGAAAAAAGAGCTGGACGAGAACCCGGCTTCGCCAAAAAAAGCGGAAGAATCTCCATCTCTGAAAAAGGGGAGAGAAAAATTAGCCACCTTTGTATTTCGTTGAGTGATCTGCTCGAGAGAGCGGAGGAAACACATGGATCAGCGCATCTTTATGATGCGCTTCGTTCTTTTCGGTGTTGTCGGGATGAGGATATAGAGCATTTCCTGCAAGAAAAAGCTGTGGAATTTTTGCGCAGAAACTGGTGCTCGGTGTATTTATTGGTCGATGAGCAGGCGTTCGATGCTGGGCGTATTAAAATTGATGCTTATTTTACGCTTTCTCACAAAACGTTGATTCCTGCTGCTGCGTCAAAAACGACGATCAAGGATGCCAGCGGATTTAAAAGTTCGCAGTCTATACATTTTGTGCTGATCGGTCAGCTTGGAAAATATATGGTGCGGGCAGAAGATCGGAGCGTTTTAGCGGCGGATATTTCCAGCGAAGAGATTTTAGATCGGGCGCTTGAAATTGTGCAAATGGCCAGTGCGCTGATTCCATGTCGCTGTGTGCTGGTTGAATGCAGCGATAATGAGAAAGTCCATAAGGTTTACACAGATTATGGCTTCAAATTTTTTCAGTTCGACGGCGAACACCATCAGTTTTATCGACAGGTATAAGCGCGTTTTTCGCCGCAGCGATACATGGTCCATATTCGCTCGCTCGGAATTTCCGGGCGGGCGATTTTTTGTGGCTGGTATAAAAATGCAGTCGCGAATATTTTATCCCGAGGAAATGATTGTGTAATGACAAAAACCACGCTAAGTGCTATAATCTTAGTATTGTGTATGTAACATCCAATGATAGACAGTAAGAGAGGAAAGAGAATGAAAAATAATATTTTGGATATTTATGCATCTGATGTCTTCAGCGATGCTGTGATGCAGGAAAGATTGCCAAAAAAAGTATATCAGTCGTTAAAGGCGACCATTCAGACGGGTTCTGACCTTGATCCTCAGATCGCCGATGTTGTCGCTTCTGCCATGAAGGACTGGGCTGTGGAAAAGGGCGCGACGCATTTTGCACACTGGTTCCATCCGTTGACGGGCACGACGGCAGAAAAACATGACAGCTTCCTTTCTCCTCAGAGCGACCGTTCTGCGATCCTGGAATTTTCCGGGAAGAATCTGGTCGTCGGTGAACCGGACGCATCTTCGTTCCCATCCGGCGGTCTGCGCGACACATTTGAAGCGCGCGGCTACACGACCTGGGATCCAACCTCTCCTGCATTTGTGCGCGATGGTTCGCTGTACATTCCAACGATCTTCATTTCCTATAATGGCTATGTGCTCGATAAAAAGACGCCGCTTTTGCGTTCGATGGCCCTTGTGAGCCGCGAAGCGCTGCGCATCCTGCGTCTCTTTGGTGACGATATGACGGTGCGCGTGACGCCATCGATGGGCGCTGAGCAGGAATATTTCCTGGTCAAGGCGGATCTCTTCAAGAAGCGCGAAGACCTGGTGATCTGTGGCCGCACGCTTTTTGGTGCGCCGGCGCCAAAGGGCCAGGAATTCTCCGACCACTACTTCGGTGCGATCAGCACGGAGGTTGCGGAGTTTATGAAGGATGCGGACGAAACGCTCTGGCGCATGGGTGTGCCTGTCAAGATGAAGCATTCCGAGGTGGCGCCATGCCAGTTTGAGATTGTGCCAAACTACGATTCCTGCAATGTGGCCAACGACCAGAACCAGCTCCTGATGGCGACGCTGCAGGAGGTTGCGCGCAAGCATGGCTTTGAATGCCTGCTGCACGAGAAGCCTTTCGAAGGGATCAACGGCTCTGGTAAGCACATCAACTGGTCCCTGTCCACAGACGGCGGCGAAAACCTGCTGAGCCCTGGCAGCACGGCGATGGAAAACGCGCGTTTCCTGCTCTTTGTCTGCGCGATGATCCACGCCCTCGACGAATATCCAGAGCTCTTGCGTCTGACGATAGCGAGCGCTGGCAACGACCATCGTCTCGGCGGTCACGAAGCGCCACCGGCGATCCTGAGTGTGTTCCTCGGCAAGGAGCTGACGGACATCCTGGAAAACTTTGAAGCTGGCGAAAAATACAACACCAGCGGCAAGGGCTATATCGAGCTGGGCGTGAACACGCTGCCACCACTGCCACAGGATATTTCTGACAGAAACAGAACGTCTCCATTTGCCTTCACCGGGAACAAGTTTGAATTCCGTATGCCGGGCTCGTCGATGTCGACGGCTGGTCCAAACATTGCGCTCAACACGGCGATCGGCGATATTCTCCACAACTACGCGGACCGGCTGGAAGCGGCGGATAATTTCCTCGTCGAGCTCAACAAGCTGGTGCGCGAGGAGGTTCAGGCGCACAAGCGCGTCATCTTCAACGGCAACAACTACGCGGAGGAATGGGTAGAGGAAGCGGCGCGCCGCGGTCTGCCAAACCTGGAAAACGCGGTTGAAGCCTTCCCTAAATATGTAGAGCCAAAGAACCTCAGCCTCTTTGTGCGCAACGGCATCTATTCTGAAGAAGAAGTTTACTCCCGCATGGAGATCCATCTGGCGACCTACAGCCGCACGATCAACATCGAAGCGCTGACGATGATCGAAATGTCCAAGAAGGACATCATCCCATGCGTGCTGCGCTACGAAAACATGCTGGCGCGTCTCCTGGCGAACAAGAAGGCGATCGGTCTGGACATCCACATGACGGTCGAATACGGCATCATCAACGATCTGTCGGAAGCGCTGAGCGCGCTCAATGATGCACTGGCTGTGCTGGAAAAGGAATTGGCTGTGGCCCAGGCGGAAGAAAATCTCGAAAGCCAGGCACGCCTCTATCAGGGCAAGGTGCTGGCTGCGATGAACGATCTGCGCTATTACACCGACCGCATCGAGCCAATGGTCGATGAATGGGGCATTCCGGACTACACGGCGCTGCTCCTCGGCTGCTGAGCTGGTTAATGAAATAGTTTGGGGGGACTCTCGCAGTTCCCTCTTCTTTTGTTGGTTATCGAAAGGGGTGCTCATATGGCTGACGGAGCCAAGCTCAAACGACGTTCTCTCGCCCAGATCACGGGCTTTCTCGTGATCATGAGCGCGCTCTCCCGCGTGCTGGGCTATGTGCGTGAGATCGTCATGACCACTGTCTTCGGGCAGGGGTGGATGACAGACGCTTACAAGGCTGCGTTTTTGATCCCTGATTTTCTCTATCTGATCCTCGTGGGCGGCGCGTTTTCGACGGCGTTCATTCCGGTGCTCAGTGAGTACATCAACCGCGACCAGGAGGACCAGGCCTGGCGCGTGGCGAGCACGATCTTCAACGCGATGCTGATCGCTGTGGTTGTGCTGATGACGTTTTTCTATCTCTCGGTGCCGTTCATCATGGACCATTTTCTGGCAGTCGGCTACGCGGAAGAAACGAAGGAGCTGGCGATCTATCTCACGCGCATCATGCTCCTGCAGAGCTTTATGATGTGTCTCAGCGGGATCTGCCAGGGGATCTGTCATGTTTATCAGCAGTTCACGGCGCCGGCGGTGGGCTCGCTTCTGTACAATATTGCGATCATCGCCTTCGGGCTCTGGCTGATGCCGACGATCGGCATCACGGGCTTTGCGATCGGTGTCGTTGTCGGGAGTTATCTCAACTTTATCATCCATTTTCCGATCCTTCTCAAGATCGGCGTAAAATGGATGCCGGTGCTGGATTTCAAGCATCCTGGCGTGCACGAATTTTTCCGCCTGGCGCTGCCGGTGGTGCTGGGGCTTTCTGTCGTTTATCTCAACACCTTTGTGACGCAGAACCTCGGCAGCCAGCTTGACGCCGGCACAGTCACGGCGCTGAACAACGCCAACCGCCTGATGCAGCTGCCGGTGGGGATCTTTGCGACGGCGATCGCGTCGGCAGTTTTTCCTGTGCTGACAGAGCTCATCGCCAAGCGCGATATCCGCACGTTCAAGGACAAGCTCGTGGAGAGCGTGAACCTGAACAATTTCATCCTGATCCCGGCGAGCGTCGGCCTCATGGTCGTCGCCGAACCGCTGATCCGTGCCCTCTTTATGCAGGGGAAATTCACCGAGGACAACGTCGCGCTCACGGCGTCGGTGCTGATCTTCTACTGCATCGGGATCATCGGCTACAGCCAGCAGCAGGTGCTGAACCGCGGCATGTATGCGCTGCGCGATTCCAAGCGCGCGGTCATCGTCAACTGCACGATCATCATCATCAACATCGTGTTGAGTTTTCTCATGGTCGGTCCCTTCAAGGCGCAGGGGCTGGCGCTGGCCTATTCTGTCGCGGGGCTGGTCTCGATGGTGCTGCTGTACATGCTGCTCTATCAGAAGGTCGGCGATCTTGGCAGCCGCGAGATCATGGTCTCTCTCGGCAAGATCATCATCGCTTCGGCGGCAATGGGTGCCGGCGTGCTGGTGTTCCTGGCGGCGAGCGAATCGTTCATCGATATCACGTCGAAAACGCAGCAGCTTGTTGAGCTGTTTGCGGCGATCGGCATCGGTATGGTGATCTATGTGGTCATGGCCATCGTGCTGCGCATTAAGGAGATGCAGGCGGCCATTGCCATGGTGAGAAGGAAGTTACATCGTTAATCAAAGAAAGGAGAAGCTATGCAAGAAAACATCCGCAATTTCTGCATCATCGCCCACATCGACCACGGCAAGTCGACGCTGGCGGATCGTCTGCTGGAAATGACCGGCGCGGTCGAAAAGCGCGAGATGCAGTCACAGCTCCTTGACAATATGGACATCGAGCGCGAGCGCGGCATCACGATCAAGCTGCAGACTGTGCGCATCAATTATAAAGCGAAGGACGGAAAGGAATACGTTCTCAATCTCATCGACACGCCGGGGCACGTCGACTTTTCCTACGAGGTCTCGCGCTCGCTGGCAGCCTGCGAAGGGGCGCTTTTGGTCGTGGACGCGGCCCAGGGCATTGAAGCGCAGACGCTGGCGAATGTGTATCTGGCGCTGGAGCACGATCTCGAGATCATCCCGGTGATCAACAAGATCGATTTGCCGAGCGCCCAGCCAGATGTGGTCAAGGATGAGATCGAGGAGGTCATCGGGCTGGATGCGTCCGACGCGATCCTCTGCTCGGCGAAGACCGGCGAAGGGATCGAGGAGATCCTTGAAGCCATCGTTCAGCGCATTCCAGCGCCGGAAGGCGACGCCAAAGCACCGCTGCAGGCGCTGATCTTTGACTCGTATTACGATTCCTACCGCGGCGCCATCGCCTACATCCGCGTGATCCAGGGGACGCTGCGCGACAATATGACGATCCACATGATGCACAACGACCGTTCCTTCGAGGTGACGGAGCTCGGTGTGCACACGCCGAAGGAGAAGAAGGTCAAGGCCCTCTCTGCCGGCGAAGTTGGCTATGTGGCAGCGAGCATGAAGCAGGTCAGCGATACGCGCGTCGGCGATACCATCACAGACGCTGCGCGGCCTGCGCCGGAAGCGCTGCCTGGCTACAAGCGCGCGGTGCCGATGGTCTTCTGCGGGCTCTATCCGGTGGACAACGAGCAGTATCCGGATCTCAAGGATTCGCTGGCCAAGCTCAGCTTGAACGATGCTTCGCTGGAATTTGAGCCGGAAACGTCGCAGGCGCTGGGCTTTGGCTTTCGCTGTGGCTTCCTCGGCATGCTGCACATGGAGATCATCCAGGAGCGTCTCGAGCGTGAGTACAATCTGACGCTGATCACGACGGCGCCGAGTGTTATCTACCACGTTTACCAGACCAACAACACCATGGTCGAAGTCGACAACCCATCCCAGCTGCCAGCGCCGCAGCGCATCGATCACATCGAAGAGCCGTATGTGCGCGTCGATGTCATGGTGCCGAAGGATTTCGTCGGCGCGGTCATGGAGCTTTCTCAGGATAAGCGCGGCGTTTTCATCGATATGCAGTACATGACGAAAACGCGCGTGACGATCACCTACGACATTCCGCTGGCGGAGATCGTCTTCGACTATTTCGATCTGCTGAAGACCCGCACCAAAGGCTACGCGTCGATGGACTACGAGATGAACGGCTACCGCAAGAGCAACCTTGTCAAGCTCGACATCCTCGTCAACGGCGAGCAGGTCGACGCCCTCTCCTGCATCGTGCACAAGGACAAGGCCTACTATCGCGGACGCGCCCTCGTGGCGAAGCTGCGCAGCCTGATCCCGCGCCAGATGTTCGAGGTGCCGATCCAGGCAGCCATCGGCAACAAGGTCATCGCCCGCGAGACCGTCAAGGCGCTGCGTAAGAACGTCCTCGACAAATGCTACGGCGGGGATATCAGCCGCAAGCGCAAGCTTCTGGAAAAGCAGAAGGAAGGGAAGAAACGCATGAAGCAGGTCGGCAGTGTGGAAATCCCACAGGAAGCCTTCATGGCGGTGCTGAGCCTGGACGACGAATAATGACAACGAACCGCTGTCTCGCACAGCGGTTTTTTTCTCAGGAGGTTTATATGATCGGACTTTACATTCATATTCCCTTTTGTGATCAGAAATGCGCCTACTGCGATTTTCTTTCCTTCCCGGGGCGTCACAGTGCTCAGAAGGCACAGTATCTGGACGCGCTCTGCGCCGAGATGCGCCTGCGCCTGCGCGGACGCTGGCAGCATCCGCAGACGATCTTCATCGGCGGCGGCACGCCAACGGCGCTTTCTGCGCACGAGCTGCGAACGCTGCTGCAGACGCTGGCGACCTGCGTCGATCTCGCTGGGGTGGAGGAATTCACCGTCGAGGCCAATCCTGGCACGGTGGATCGGGAGAAGCTCGCTGTGCTGGGAGGCGGCGGCGTGAATCGGCTTTCCTTCGGCGTGCAGAGCTTTGACGACGGCCTGCTGCAGACCCTCGGCCGCATCCACACGGCGCAGGAGGCGCAGGAGGCGGTGCAGCTGGCGCGGGAAGCGGGCTTTACGAATGTGAACCTCGATCTCATGTACGGCCTGCCGGGGCAGAGCGAGGCGCAGTGGCGCGATACGATCGCGCAGGCCATCGCCCTGGAACCGCAGCATCTTTCCCTCTACCAGCTCATTCCTGAGGAAGGCACGGCGATCGTGCGACGCATGGACGCCGGCACGCTGCCAGCTGTCGACGAGGACGGCGCGGCGCGTTGGTTTGCGGCGCAGCGTGGCTGGCTGCGCGATGCTGGCTATGCGCAGTATGAGATCTCGAACTATGCGCGAGCAGGCTTTGCCTCGCAGCACAACCAGCTGTACTGGCGGCTCGACGATTATCTCGGCCTCGGCCTTGGTGCGACGAGCTGGGAACGCCCAGTGCGCCGCACGAACACCGCCGACTTCGGCGCGTACTGTCGCGCCCTCGCCAGCGGCGCGCTGCCGCCAGCGAAGGAGGAACGTCTCACGCGCGCAGAGCAGATGAGCGAGAGCGTGTTCATGGCGCTGCGCATGAACGCTGGGCTTTCGCTGGCAGCATTTCGCGCGCTTTACGGCGAGGAGGTCGCGGACGTTTTTCCTGACGCTGTGGCAGAAGGGCGCGAGCGCGGCTGGCTTGTGCTGGAAGATGGACAGCTGCGCCTCACCGACGCCGGACGCAGCCTCGGCAACTGGGTGTTTGAACTCTTTATCTGATGCGCTGACGGAGAATTTGCTGCTGGCTGCGCATTTTCGGCGAAAATCCAATGACAAGGCGCGGGGTTTTTGGTATCCTAAAGGGTGTATGTGACATTTTACGGCGCAGCTGCGTCGAATCAATAGAAATTCAGGTGATATTTTGGATTGGATGGAAGTAACGTGTGTGTTGGCGAGCCGCCGCGGGTTGGAGGCTGTGACGGCGCTCTTTAACGAGGCTTTCCCAAACGGTGTGATGGTGGACGATCCGCAGTCGATCCTCAAGCATGTGGAAAGCGACGACTGGGACGCCCACGAGTTTTCAGAGGATATCCTGGCGCGGGAGCAGCTCAAGGTCTCGGGCCATTTTGAGATGAACGAAGGCTGGCAGGCGGACTACAAGGCGCTGCGCGACGCTGTGGAGGCGGAGCTTGCGCGCATTGACGAAAACTGCAGCTGGCAGGAGCAGCGCGTGGAAAACGAAGACTGGTCCGAAAGCTGGAAGGCGCACTACCATGTGCTGCACTACGGCAGCCGCATCCAGGTGGTGCCGGAATGGCTCGAGCCAGATTATCCCGAGGACATCGTCATCCGCATCGATCCTGGCATGGCCTTCGGCACCGGCGAGCATGAGACAACGTCGCTGTGCATGGCCTGGCTGGAGGAGCTGATCACGCCGGAGATGACCGTCTTCGACGTCGGCACCGGCAGCGGCATCCTTGCGATCGCCGCGCGGGCGCTGGGCGCCGGGCGTGTGGACGCGATGGATTACGACGACGTAGCGGTCTGGGCTGCGGTGCAGAACGCTGCCCGCAACAATTCCCAGCTGATGATCTACAAGAGCGATCTTTTGCGCGGCTGCGTCGGCGAAGCGGATCTCATCATCGCGAACATCGTCGCCGATGTGATCCTCAAGCTTGTGCCGGATTTGCGCGCGCATCTGGCGCCAGGCGGACGCTTTCTCTGCTCCGGCGTGCTGCTCACACGCGCAGCAGACGTTCGCGAGGCGCTCTCGGTAGCAGGATTTGCCGTCGTTGAACAGCGCGAGGACGGCGAATGGTGCGCGATTCTCGCAGAAATGAAGGAGGAAGAAGCATGAGACACAGAATACCAATCTCAGAATTTATCGTGCGTCTGCGCGAGGAAGGACTCCTGACCATGTGGCAGGGCGATCCGGATCTCGTCATCGAGGACATCCAGTACGATTCCCGCAAATGCACGGCGAACAGCCTCTTTCTCTGCAAGGGCGCGACCTTCCAGCCAAGCTACATCACCAAGGCGGCAGAGGCTGGCGCAGTGGCCTATCTTGCCGTGCGCCCCTTTGACGAAGGCGAGGACCTGACGGCCCTCATCGTCAGCGATATCCGCCGAGCGCTGGCTGTCGCCGCCGATGTCTTCTTTGAATCGCCATGGAAAAAGCTGCACATGATCGGCGTCACCGGCACCAAAGGAAAATCGACGACCGTCACCCTCTTAAAGGACATTCTCGACGTCGACGCCCGCGAAAAGGGCCTGCCCCTCTGCGGGCTCACGTCCTCCACGCGCATCTACGACGGCAAGATCGACGCGCCGGCTCAGCTGACGACGCCGGAAAACATCGATCTCTACCGCTATCTCGACGACGCCGTGGAAAACGGCCTGACGCGTATGATCGTCGAGGTTTCCAGCCAGGCGCTGAAATACCACCGCGTCGGCGGCATCCATTTTGACGACGGCGTGTTTCTGAACATCGCGCCGGACCACATCAGCGACATCGAGCATCCGGATTTTGAGGATTATTTCTCCTCCAAGCTCCTGCTGTTCAAGGTCACGCGCCACGCCTACATCAATCCGAACAGCGACCGCTTTGCCGATATCCAGCGCGCAGCCGCCCAGTGCGAGCAGGTCACGACCTTCGCCGTGGAGGGCGAGGCCCAGTACCGCGCTGAGCACATCGAATCCGACAAGGAAGGCATGGCTTTTGATCTCCATGCAGCGGGCGAAACCCATCATCTGACCACCGCCATGAAGGGCATCTTCAACGTCGAAAATGCCCTGGCAGCAGCGACTGTTGCCCTCAACCTCGGCGTTTCGGTGGAGACCATCGCGCGTGTGCTGGCCCAGGTGCATTTCGCTGGCCACATGATCTATCGCCACAGCCAGGACGGCGTCACCGCGATCATCGACTACGCCCATAACGACATCAGCTTCCGCAAGGTCATCGAGACGGTGCACGTCGAATATCCAGGTGCGCCCCTGTGGTTCGTCTTTGGCGCGCCTGGCAGCAAGGCCCAGAGCCGCCGCAGCGATCTCGGCAAGATCGTCAGCCAGGAAGGCGCGCGCGTCTACCTCGTGCCGGACGATCCTGCGAAGGAGCAGGTGCTCGATATCAACGCCGAAATCATCAGCCATTTCACCCAGGAGACGCCTGTCGTTTCCCTCGACGACCGGGCAGCAGGCATCCGCGACGCCCTCCTTTCTGCGCCGGCAGGCACCGTCGTGCTCATCCTCGGCAAGGGCAGCGAAACCGCCCAGAAAGGGCCGAACGGCCCAGAGCCTTACACCGGCGATCTGCCCCTGGCAGAAGCAGCCATCAGTGCGCGCGACAAAGACGGCGTGCAGACGTCGGTGTATTTTTGCGAGCCGCGCTGACTGACGCACAATTATGCAAAGGAAGAGGAACGTACAGAAGAAAGGGACCATTTTCTCCAGCATACTTCCTCGATAAAATGGTCCCTTAATTTATGGCGATGATTCGCAGAAACCGCGTGGTTGACACGTTTCTAAAACCATTGGTCCTTTGGTCCCTTAAAAATAGTAAAATCATTTTACAAAACAAACACAAATAACGAGTTATATAGCATGGATGAATGATAAATATAACCCGTTGTTCGTGCTGTTCGTTCCAGATAAAGGTTAAAAATCTGAGGGACCAGGGGACCGGAAATTTCTGTGCAGTATTCGTTTGCGGAAAGTTCCACGCTCCGCCAAATTCCCCTGTCTGCAAGGACGGGGGCTTATTTTATTTGACCACACCCCTGCGGTGTGGTAATATTTAGATGGGTATGTGTATATACCAGCATGAGCAAACCGCCCGGCGCTGCCGGAGCGATGATCATACACATGAACAAGGGAGGCATCCTATTGAACATTATTGAAGAAACACAATCGGCGCTGCGCCAGGGCGTTGCCGCAGCCTGCGCGCAGGCGATGGCCGCAGGCACGCTGCCAGAGGCGGAGCTGCCGGACTTTGTCATCGAGACGCCGAAGGATGAAAAGAACGGCGATTTCTCGACGAACCTCGCCATGCAGCTGACGCGCATCCTGCGCCAGAATCCGCGCAAGATCGCCGAAGCCATCGTCGGCGGCATTGATCTGCCGGGACTCGTGGAGCGCGTGGAGATCGCCGGACCGGGCTTTATCAATTTCTACCTCGTTCCAGGCTGGCTGAACCGCGTGCTTCCTGCCATCCAGGAGGAAGACGCCGACTACGGCAAGTCGAACGCCGGCGGCGGCGAGCATGTGCAGGTGGAATTTGTCAGCGCCAATCCGACGGGGCTCTTGCACATGGGCAATGCCCGCGGCGGCGCCCTCGGCGATACGCTGGCGGCTGTGCTGAACGAAGCCGGCTATGTCTGCGACAAGGAATACTACATCAACGACGCTGGCAATCAGGTGGAAAACCTCGGCAAATCTGTGGAAGCGCGCTATTTCGAGCTCCTCGGGCGCGACGACTATCAGATTCCAGAGGACGGCTACCACGGCAAGGACATCATCGCCACCGCTCAGCGCCTGCTCGATGAAAAGGGCGAATCCCTCGTGGATCTCTCAGAGGCAGAACGCCGCGAGCTGATGAAAAACTACGCCCTCAAGGAAAAGGTCGCCGGCATCCGCGGCAGCCTTGAAAACTTCGGCGTCGTCTTCGACAACTGGTTCAGCGAACAGAGCCTGCACGACGCCGGCAGCGTCCACGAGGTGGTGGATATCCTGCGCGAAAAGGGAGTTGTCTACGAAAAAGACGGCGCTCAGTGGCTGCGTGCCACCGACTGGGGCGAGGAAAAGGACGAGGTCCTCGTGCGCTCCAACGGCACGCCAACCTATTTCGCTGCGGACATCGCTTACCATCGCGATAAATTTGAGCGCGGCTACAAGCGCCTGATCAACATCTGGGGCGCCGACCACCACGGCCACGTCGCCCGTCTCAAGGGCGCGATGACGGCGCTGGGCTACGACGGCGACGATATCACCGTCATCCTCATGCAGCTCGTGCGTCTCTATCGCGGCGGTGAGATCGTCAAGATGAGCAAGCGCAGCGGCAAATACGTCACGCTGGACGAGCTGATCGAAGAGGTTGGCAAGGAAGCGGCGCGCTTCTTCTTCATCATGCGCAGCCCGGATTCTGCCCTCGATTTTGACCTCGACCTCGCTAAGGCCGAATCCAGCGACAACCCTGTCTATTATGTGCAGTACGCCCACGCGCGCATCTGCAGCATTCTCTCCGTCGCTGGCGTAGACACGCCAAAGGCCGCTGACGTCGATCTTTCTCTGCTCACAGAGGAAAACGAGCGTGTGCTGATCCGCAAGCTCGCTGAATGGCCACAGGAAGTGGCCGACGCTGCCAGAGAGCTTGCGCCATATCATCTGGCTTACTATGCGAAGGAACTGGCGAATGCCTTCCACAGTTTCTATAACAGCTGCAAAGTTCTCACCGACGATGCAGCCCTGCGTGACGCACGTCTGGCGCTCGTCGACTGCACTCGCATCACGCTGCGCAATGTACTGACGCTTTTGGGCCTTTCTGCCCCTGAACGTATGTAAATCAATTTTCAAGGAGGAATTTTATCATGCCACTCGTAAACGTTGACACCCTCTTGACCGCCGCTGAAGAAGGCGGCTATGCCGTTGGTGCCTTTAACTGCAACAACATGGAAATCGTCCAGGCCATCATGATGGCTGCCGAAGCTGAAAAGTCCCCAGTTATCATCCAGGCCAGCCAGGGGGCCATCAAATATGCCGGGCTGAACTACATCGTTTCCCTCGTCAAGACCGCCGCCGAAGCATCCACCGTGCCAGTGGCGCTGCATCTCGACCACGGCACCAGCTTTGACCAGGTCATCCAGTGCATCGGCAACGGTTTCACCTCGGTCATGATCGACTGGTCCAAGCATCCGCTTGAAGAAAACATCGCTGTCACCAAGCAGATCCTTGACGTGGCTCGTCCGCTCGGTATCTCTGTCGAAGCAGAGCTTGGTAAGATCGGCGGAACCGAAGACAATGTCACCGTCAGCGAACGCGAAGCCACCTTCACCGATCCTGCCGAAGCAGAATACTTCGTCCAGCAGACCGGCATTCGCTCCCTCGCCGTCGCCATCGGGACCGCACATGGTCAGTACAAGGGCGAACCAAAGCTCGATTTTGAACGCCTCAGCCAGATCAAGGAACGTGTGCAGATCCCGCTCGTGCTCCACGGCTCCTCCGGCGTGCCTGACGAAGCCCTGCGCGAAGCCGTCAAACGCGGCGTCCGCAAGATCAACATCGACACCAACCTGCGCGAAGCCTTCACCGACGGCGTGCGCGAAGTGCTCGCAGAAAAGCCAAATGAGATCGACCCACGCAAGATCCTCGGCCCAGCCCGTGAAAAAATGGCAGAACGCGTCGCCGAAAAGATCCGCATCTTCGGCTCCAACGGCAAAGCGTGAGGAGGCGACTGAGAAATGGAAAGAGATCTCGTTATTGAATTTGCCCGCGTCACGGAGGCTGCAGCGATCAACTGCGCCAAATGGATCGGCCGCATGGAGAAAAATTCTGCCGACGGCGCAGCCGTAGAAGCCATGCGCAAAATGTTTGACACCATCCACATCTCCGGCACCGTCGTCATCGGCGAAGGGGAAATGGACGAAGCGCCAATGCTCTACATCGGCGAAAAGGTCGGCCTCGGCGGCACCGAAGTTGACATCGCCGTCGACCCGCTGGAAGGCACCAACCTCACCGCGAAAAACCAGCCAGGCGCCATCGCCGTGATGGCCGTTGCCGAAGCTGGCGGCCTGCTCCATGCGCCAGATATGTACATGGATAAGATCATCGTCGGCCCACGCGCCAAAGGCGCCATCGACATCGACAAGACCGTCGAAGAAAATCTCAAGAACGTCGCAGCCGCTCTCGGCAAGGACGTCAGCGAAATGACCGTCTGCCTCCTCGATCGTGAACGCCACGAACACATCAAGCAGGCCTGCAAAGCCCTCGGCGCCAAGGTCAAGCTCATCACCGACGGCGACGTCGCACCAGCCCTCACCGTCGCCATGGACACCGGCGCCATCGACATGATCCTCGGCATCGGCGGCGCACCGGAAGGCGTGCTCGCAGCAGCCGCTGTGAAATGCCTCGGCGGCGACATGCAAGGCCGACTCGTTCCGGAAAACGACGAACAGGTCCGCCGCATGGAAGCCATGGGCCACGCCGACGTCAACCAGGTCTACAATCTCAACGACCTTGTCAGCGCCGACGACGTCATGTTCATCGCCACCGGCGTCACCAACGGCGACGTCCTCAGCGGCGTGCAGAATCTTGGTGACCGCGTCAAGACCCACACCGTCGTTCTGCGCAACACCTCCAAGACCGTGCGCTTCATCGAAGCCCTTTATCAGAAACCACAGGAAGTGAACGCGTAAATTTCCCAGCCCCTGATCCTGCGACAGGGGCTTTTTTGTAAAGGAGGGGCTTATGAGCAAATGTGACACCTGTCTGTACTACGATTACGACGAAGAAATGGATTACTACGTCTGCGATATGCTCCTCGACGAGGACGAGCTCTACAAATTCATCAGCGATACCTTCAGCGATTGCCCGTACTACCGCATGGGCGACGACTACACCATTTCGCGAAAACAAGGAGGAGATTGGTTTTGATCACCATTGATACAAACAGCTGCATCGGCTGCGGCCGTTGTGTGGCCGATTGCTTTCCCCAGGCCCTGCGCCTTGAAAACGGCAAAGCCACCCTCGTCGGCAGCTGCATCGAATGCGGCCATTGCTTCTGCGTCTGCCCAGTAGGGGCCATCGACATGGGCCCGGACTATCCGCGCTACGACGTCATCGATTTGCACGACTGGCCAGCAGAATACGATCCCGACGAGATCCTTGCCGCCATCAAATCCCGTCGCAGCATCCGCCGCTTCAAGGATGAAAAGATCCCGCGGGAAGAGATCGTCGGCGTTCTCGAAGCAGGCCGCTTCACGCCAACCGGCTCCAACGCCCAGAACGTGCGCTACATTCTCGTGCAGGACACCCTCGACGACGTAAAGACCCAGGTTTGGCAGGGCTTTGACGCCATCATCCAGGGCTACGTCGCCAAGCAGGGAACGAGCGGTCGTCTCTATCAGACCCTCACGCGCATGCAAAGCCAGCACGCCGCCGATCCCGCAAACGACCAGCTCTTCTGCGGCGCGCCAGCGCTCCTCATCGTCTGCTCACCAGCGCCGCTCAACGGCGGCCTCGCCGCATCGAGCGTCGCCCTCATGGCCCATGTGAGCGGCCTCGGCACCCTCTACAGCGGCTTTATCCAGATGGCCCTCGCGAAAAATCCGGCCCTCTGCGATGCCCTCAGCGTCAAGCCTGAAGAGATCTGCGCCTGCATGCTCATCGGACGACCAGACGTCACCTACGAACGCACCGCACCACGCAAGCCCGCCGTCATCGACTGGCGCTGAGCGCAAATAATTTTCACGAACGTGTTCTTCGGAGCACGTTCGTGAAAATTATTTGCGCAAAATTTGCGTGCATTTGCGTAGAATCGAGCAGGCGGGAGCGATTAAGAACTTGGTAAAATAATACTAAGATTTCTGGGACTTTCAGGAGGCGATTGTATGGCAGATGAAATGAGGGAGGATGCGCAGGAAAAGCTGCTGGCGCAGGTAATGCGCTACTGTCCCACCGTACGCCAGGTGATTGAGAGAGACGGCCAGCGCACGCTGGACGATTACCTGGACCAGCTGGCTGATTTCCCTGCTGCGCGTCCACTTTCGCCGCCGCAGGATGTCAGCGATTGTGCGCGCGCCCAGCTGGCGCCGCTCCTCGGTGATGAGATCGCCGCAGAGGCAGCGCAGGGACTGGTGGACAGCGCCTTCACAGCGACGCACCACGGCGTCGATTACTTCGCGCCATCAGTGCAGGGGAGTCTGCTTTATCGCCACTTGCTCGAGAAACGTGGGATTTCCTGCCAGGCCGTGCCGCTGCTCGGCTTTGGCACTGTTTCGCTGTGCAACGCTTCCTACGGACGGGGATTTCTGCTCTATGACGTCCAGCAGAAACATCCGCCGCTGAAGCTCCCTGTGATCCCCAGCAAATACGAAAACAGCGCCGTCTGCTTTTTCCCGGGCGTAACAGCAGAGATGCTCTGCAGCTGTGAAGAATCGCTGCACCGCATTTCGAGAGACGTTCTGTCGCCGGAAATGGTCGGCGCCGTGGAGCATATTCTGCGCGATCATTACGGTCAGCCCGCTGTGCTGAACGCCTCCGACTACGTGTCACAGGCGACGCTGATCAACTACAGCCTTTCTCAGGAAGCGGCAGGCGTCGGCACCTGTTACCTGGACGCCGAACGGCTGGCGTCGGCGCTCATTCTGCGCGATCTTGAGGATCCGGACTCCCTCGTTTCGCTGACGCTGCGGGATCACGCGTTTCGCCGCACCCTCTATGACGCGCTGGATGGCGTCAGCGGCTGTTGGCGCTTAGCGGCGCTGCGGAGCGGCGTGAAGGAAGAGCGCGCGAAAGGCGGCACCATGCTTTTCTGGGGCAGAGCCGCGAAAAATTACCGGCGTGCGCAGATGATCGACGACGGCACAGGCTTCGTTAATGGGTCCGGCAATGATAGAATCAGCTATTCTGATCTCGCTGAGGCACTGCAGCGCGGCAGCCTGCTGCCAGGATTGTTCATGGTTTTCCTGATGCTGCTTTTTGCCCGTGACTTTCGCTGCTTCGGCGGTTATTTCCAGGCGGATTATCTGGCAAAAATGCAGCAGGGACTTTGTAAAGCCCTACGTGCGACAGGCCGTGCCGGGCTGGCAGAGGTGATCGCTGCGCGCGAGACCAGTGGCTATCTGAGCGGCCCGCTTTTTCTCACGAATGCGCGCGGCACACCGCTGAGCATGGCGGAGCTCATCGCGCATCCTCTCACGAAGGCTGCGCTCACAGAAAAACTGGCGCTCAGTCTGCATGATGCGCATCTCGCAGGCATCGGCGACCTGCATCAAACCGTGGTGCCCCCAGCGGAACGAATGAAAGGGTGGGAAGGACGATGAAGAAAAGATTTCTGGCGCTCTGCCTGCTTGTTGCGCTCGTTCTGAGCGGCTGCGGAAAGGCGCAGGACACCGCTACGCCAACAGATGCCAGCGCGCTGGTCAGCACAAGCTATGCGCCGATGCAGCAGTCAGACGGCAGCAAGCTGCGCATCGGGCTCGTCGGCGTCTTTGAGTACGAACCAGCGGCGATTTATATCTACAACGTTGTCAGCGCCCTGCGAGAAGACGGCTGGATCAGCTGCGACAGTCTGCCGTTCAGCGAGACAGACACCGACGTCAAAACGATGATCCAGCGCCTCGCGGAAATGGACCTCGGTCCGTACATCGAATTTGACGGCGAGGCAGCGTATTATCTCGAGGACGAGGACGAAGCGGCGATCACTGAGAGCCTGCTGGAGCGCGTCGACGACGGGCTGGATGTGGTGCTGGCGATGGGCACCGATCCCGGCCTCTTCATGAAGGCGCAGGATCTCGACGTCATCACCATCGACTGCATGGCGACGGATCCTGTCGCTTCCGGCATTGTCGACTCGGCGACGGACAGCGGCGACGCGCAGATGTGGGCGCAGATCGAGCCTTCGCCCTACGAGCGTCAGCTGAAGTATTATCACAGCATTCTGCCGTTTGAGCACATCGCCATGGTCTACGCCGATCCGATCATCGCCGGCATCCCCGACTACGAAAAGGCTGCGGCAGAGCTCGGCGTGACGATGACGACGATCGAGGTGGATGAAGAGACAGCAGCCGACGAAGAAAAATTGGCCGACGTTTACAGCGAGCTGCTCACGCAGGACATCGACGCCCTCATGCTCTGCGCCGGCCTCATCACCAGCGACATGGACAGCGCTGCTTTGCTCGAGCCGTTTACAGACGCCGGGATCCCTGTCTTTGTGCAGGACGGCGAGAATTACGTCGAGGCTGGCGCGCTGCTTCTGGTGGCGTCCACAGACAACGCAGGCGTCGGCCGCTTTGTCGCCGAGACCATTGAACAGATCGCCTGCGGCACGGCTGTCAGCGAGATCCCTATGGAATACGTCTCCTCACCGTACATCAGCCTGAATCTGGAGACGGCGGAGCGCATCGGCTTCCAGCCGGATTTCAATCTGCTCCTTGCCTGTGAAACGATCTATCCAAAACGAACGACAGAAGGTGACGACAATGAATGACGGACAAAATGATCTGCGTACAACGCTTCGCACCTTTGCTGTGCTGCTTCTCGTGATGCTTTCGCTGATCTCTGCCGTCTGCTATCTGAATTTCGACCAGAACTACCGCGAAGTCAAGCAGAGCACTTTCGCTGCGATGTGCGATCAGGTGATCGGCGACATGGAGACGAGCATTCAGTACGGCAAACGCCTCGACCGCTACTATGGCATCGATGCAGTGCTCGAGCGCACCCAGGCGCTCTTTGACGAGGGCGTGATGGAGGTTGGCGTGCTCGATCAGGAAGGAAACCTGCTCTACAGCACCTTTGCCAGCGACCGCGAGGTGCGCGCGCTTGTGGAATCTGACAGTGCCCGCGCGCTGGCAACGGCGTCAATCGCAGCAGGAAGCTACGAACTGCTCAGCCAGAACGACCACGAAGCGCTTTTCATGCCGATCATGGACGGCGACAGCCAGGTAGGGCGCTTTGTGCTCTGCTATCCGACCAGCGTTTATGCCGGGCAGCGCACCGTCATGCTGCAGGAGATCGCTGTGCTTTTTGCCATCGTCGCAGTTTTGGGGCTCGTCGCGTTCTTCATTTATTACCGGCTGCTCAGGAAAAAGCTGGACACTCTCAGCGCTGAACGGCGGCAGCTTCTGACCTTTGGCGTGCCGTCGGCGCTGCTCATCGGCTGCATCCTGATCACAGGCGCGACAAACTTTCTCTTTTTCCAGGATCGCTACGAAAATGCGATCCGCGAGGATGCGGTGTCGATTGTCGAGTATGTCGGCGCGACCACGCAGAGCCTCTACGAGAAGGGCGTTCCTTATGAAGAGATGGCAGGCCTCGAGCATTATCTCGCAGAAAAAGTAGATAGCTTGCCAGTCCTCGAGAATCTGCGGATTTCCAGCATTCTTTCTGACAGCGGCACCGTTCTCGGCGCGTCGTCAGCGGCGGACGTCGTCTCAGTTGAGCTGACCACCGACGAGGGTGCGCTTTCTGTCGAGGCGTTCATTTCCGACGACTACGTACAGGAGAAGCTGCGCACGCTGTTTCTGCTTTTCCTTGCGGTGTTTATTTTCAGCGTCGTCATCATCTACGAAGCGACACGCCTGCCGGCGATGTTCAGCCAGCGTCGCAGGGATGCCCACGGCAGCCTGAATGACGCCGGCACCTACAGCTATGTGTCAGCGAACATCCGGCTCATGTCTTTTCTGCGCACCTTTGGGAATTATATGTACGTGCCATACTCGGCGCTCCTGATCAAGCAGTGGGACCAGTCCGTGGGGCCGCTGGGCGTTGGCGTGACTGCGGCACTGCCGCTGAGTGTAGAGGGCGCGGCGCAGATCATCGGCCTGCTCGCCTTCCCAATCTGGATAAAACGGCCTGATCGCCGCTGCCGTCTGTTTCTCAGCGGCTGTCTGGCAGCGATGCTGGCGATCAACGTCGGCTGTTTTCTCACGCATTCCGCCCTCGTCATCATCGTGCTGCGCTTTTTCGGGGGCATTTCCTATGCAGGATTTATGTACACCGTCAACATGGTCGTGGCCAACGGCGACGACGGAGAATCCCGCCATCGGCTCAATCTCTCTCAGTCCAACGCCGGCGTCATCGGCGGGAATATGTGCGGCGCCGGCATCGGCGCGCTCATCGCTGCGCTGGCTGGCTACCAGTTTTCTTACATCGCATCGGCGATCGTCTTTGTGCTTTTCGGCATCTGTGCACTCAGGCTCCTGCCGTGGCAGTTCCTGGAAGAGAATGGCCGCGTCAAAGAAGCAGCAAGGGCGCAGGTTTCCGAAAAAGTGCCGCTCAGCCAGTATCTCCGCATCTTTTTCTCACCAGGCGTACTGCGCTATTTTATCCTCGTGACGGTGCCAGTGACCTTCGGCATTCTCTTCACAGCGACACTGATCCCGACATTGGTCACAGAAAAAGGCGGGGCATCCAGCGATATCCTGCTTTCCTACTGTTATATCGCCAACGGTCTGGCTGGATTTTATCTGGGGCCGCAGGTCGTTCGCCTGCTCAGCGGGCGCGTCAGCGTGACCGTTGGTATCAGCGGTGCGCTGGTGTTTGCCGCTGCGGCGCTGCTCCTTCTCGAGGTGCCGCCGTTTGCGCTGGCCGTGCTCGTGGCGACAATGCTCCTCGGCGTGTTCGATGGCTATGGCTCGCCGATGGCGTCTGATGGCTTCCTGGCAACGCCGCAGGTGAAAAGCCGTGTCAGCGAAGTCACAGCGTTGGCGCTGCACATGACGCTGATGAGCCTGGTCATGACGTTTACGCCGGTGCTCATTGAGATGCTGGCGCAGATCAGCCTGACGGTTGCTGTTCTCACGCTGGCCGCATTTTTCGCAGCCTGCGGTTTGCTCTTTGCTGTCAGCGGCGGCATTTTGTCCATTGGCAAACGGCGATCGAGCAGGTAAAATGGTTGTAACAAAATACGAAAGAAGGACCAGAAGATGAACAAATGGATCGCAGTGATGGCGGGAACGCCGGTGGATACGGAGATGGGCGTGGAGGTGCTGCGTCAGCATGGGCTGGCGGCCCGCGCTTACGCAATGGCGGCGGACCCGCTGGCGCAGACGGCCTTTCAAAATCAGGACACGGCGGCAAAAACGGCGGCGGTGCGCGGGGTGTTGACAGAGATCGCCAGCGCTGGGAGCAGCCGCGTCTTCGTTTACTGCAATTCGCTTGCCGGCGCTGTGGATTTTGACGCACTTGCGGCAGAGACAGGCTTGCAGATCGTCACGCCGCTGGTCGTTTATCGCCAGTTGGCGACGCGCTACGAGCGCCTCGGTGTGATCGCTGCCAACGCCAACGGCCTGCTCGGCATTGAGCGCACGCTTTATGCGGAGAATCCGCAGCTGGCGGTGTTGGGTACGACGCTTTTGCCAGTTGTCGGCGCGATCGAGCGCGGAGAAACGCCAGAGAGGATCATCCAGCAGTTTCATCTGGAAGCGCTCGCAGCCTGGTTTGCAGACTGGGGCGCAGAGGCCATGCTCCTCGGCTGCACCCATTTCCCCTATCTCAAAGATACGCTGGCAGCGCAGACAACGCTGCCGCTCATCGATCCGGCGGAAGAGATGGTGGTCATGCTGAATCGCCAGAACAATTAACACACGAAAGGAGGGAGCACCATGCTCCGTATTGCAGTCTGTGACGACGCGCCAGGGGATCTGGAAAACCTCGTGGCGCTCGTGAAGCGCTATCTGCACAGACAGCCAAGGCTTGGCGGGCGGATCGCTCCCTTCTCAGATGGTGAGACGCTGCTCGCGCAGGTGGTGGAGGGAGAACGCTTCGACATCATCCTCCTCGATATTCTCATGCCGGGCCGCGATGGCATCGATATCGGTCATGCGCTGCGCGAGAGCGGGTACAGCGGCATCATTCTCTATCTCACAAGCTCGACAGATTTCGCCATCGACAGCTACGACGTGCGCGCTTTTCATTATCTGCTCAAGCCTGTCATGCCGGAAAAATTTTTCGCTGTGCTCGATGCTGCCGCAGACATCTGCACCAGCAGGCAGAATGAATCCATCCTGATTCAGACAGTGAACGGTCCGCGGCGTGTGCTCCTCGACGAGATCCTTTACGTGGAGCGCAGCGGCCGCGTGATGCGCTATGTCTGCGATCATGAAACGATCCAGACGCGCACGCTGCGCAACTCATTTCGCGAGGCGGTGTCTGCGCTCTTGGCGGACAGTCGCTTTGTGCTCTGCGGAGCGAGCTTTCTGGTGAATCTGTCGCGGGTGGCGGGCATCGATGGTCAGGAGGTTTTGTTGGATACTGGCAGCGTTGTGAGCATGCCGCGCACAGCAGCGCCTGCGCTCAAGCGTCAGTGGGGCGCGTATTGGTTGGCGCAGCATCGAAATCTGGAGGGAGGAGACGGCCGTGAATCTGCTCACTGATGTGACGGATCTGTCGATGTTGGCGATCTTTATTTTCTACACCACCTTCGGCATGACGATGAACCTGCTCCTCGTGGGCAGCCGTTTTTCACGCGTGAAGACGTTGGTGATCGTCTATGGCAGCTGTTTTCTGCTCCTCGTCTGGCTTTTTGTGCTTGGGCGCTTCTTCGGCAGCGAGAATCTGCTGTATCTTTACACGCCTTGTCTGCATCTGCCGGAGCTGGCGTTGTTCATGTATTTGTCGCCGGAGCGCGGCTGGAAGACGGTGTTCCAGTTTCTTTCAGCGGTTTCGCTGTGTTTTCTGGTGCAGCAGGTGGGCGCAGTGTTTATGCTGGTCTCCGGCGGAAAACTCTGGGCGATGTGGCTGGGCTTCCTGCTTGCGAGTAGCGTGGAGCTCTGGCTGGTGCTGCGCTATCTGCGACCGCTTTCGCTGCGTGAGCTGCCGATCATGCGCCATGGCTGGTGGCTGATCTGCAGCCTCCTGGCCGGACATTATCTGATGATGGTCTACCTTCTGCCCGGGATTTCCGGCCTGTCCAATGCACACGTTACCGTGATCAAGGTGGCGACCTGTCTGATGATGGTCGGCATTTATCTCGTTTTTCTTATCCTCGTTTCGAGCCTGAGCCGTGAGGTGGAGGCGCGCCATAACGCCGAGCTCACGATGCTGCAGCTACACGGATTGGAACAGCGCATGGAGGCCGTGCGTCAGGCAGAGGAAACCGTGCGCGTTGAGCGCCATGATATGCGCCATCGACTGCGCACCATCGCCGAATTGATCCGGCAGGGGCAATCAGAGGAAGCCCTGGCCTATACCCGCGGCGCCGAGGAACGGCTGGAGGGACAGCGCATTGTGCATTGGTGTCGCTCGCCAGTGTTGGATGCCGTTTTTAGCAGCTATTTTTCACAGGCAGAGCAGCAGGGTGTCCGCGTCGATGCGGAGATTCGCCTGCCAGAACAGCTTTCTGTAGACGAAGCAGAGCTCGCGCTCGTCTTTGCCAACGCGCTGGAAAATGCCATCAATGCGTGTATGCGACTGCCGAAAGAGGTGCGCGAGATCTCCTGCCATGTGATCGCCCATCCCCAGCTGATGTTTCAGATCGCCAATCCGACAGCGGAGCCCGTGCCTTTCGGTAAAGATGGATTGCCCCTGGCGTCTGAAAACCGCAGCCCTGGAAAATCGTCGGGCGTACATGCCCACGGCCTTGGCAGCCGTTCCATCCGCGCCTTTTGTGAAAAATACGGCGCCAGTTGTGAGTATGAGCAGCGAGATGGGCAGTTTATGTTGCGTGTCATCTGTTAATAGATCCTGAATGCAGTCGCAAGTGAGATCTGTCGCTTGCGGCTTTTCTTATGCGCAGCTTCTGTAAAATGTCACTCAACCAGTGTAAAAATCCTGCAGAAATACAGCGCGTTTAGACAGAAAATCTCTGTAAAAAACAGATGGCGCGAAAGCGATCGGCCGATATCTAGCTGCGCGCTTCCACGAGCTTGCACATATAGTAGGAGTTTTCAGAAAAATAAAATGGAAAAATGGTGATATTTTACAATCATTTTACATTCGCCCGCTTTCAGACTTTACATGACCGCATTAATATAAATCCTGTAAGCGAAAAACGAAAGCTACTATGAAGAAAGAAGGTAAACAATGAGAAATTGGAAAAAAGTTGGGATCGCTGCGATCCTTTGCATGGGTATGTTGGCAGGCTGCGGTGGCGGCGGCGACGAAGCGGCGTCTACCAGCGAAGGTAGCGCAGCTGCTGAAACGGAAGCTGTGGAATTTGACAACACCTCCAGCATCAATGCGACGACCCGCGAAAATGGTTCTGGTACCCGCAGCGCATTCATCGAACTCTTCGGCATCGAAGAAGAAGTGGATGGCGAAAAGGTTGACCAGACCTCTACGAGCATCGCTGAAACCAACAGCACCAGCGTTATGATGCAGACGGTTGCTGGCGACGAATACGCCATCGGTTACATCTCCCTCGGTTCTCTGGATGACACTGTTAAGGCAGTCAGCATTGACGGCGTAGCACCATCCATCGAAACCGTTGCTGATGGCAGCTATGCGATCGCTCGTCCATTCAACATCGTTACCAAGGATGGCATCTCTGATGCAGCGCAGGATTTTGTAAACTTCATCATGAGCGCTGACGGTCAGGCTGTTGTTGAAGAAAATGGCCAGATCTCTGTTGGTGAAGGTGAAGCTTATACTGCTGCAGAAGGTCTTTCTGGTACGGTTGTTTGCTCCGGCTCCAGCTCCGTCACCCCACTGATGGAAAAACTCGCTGAAGCATACGAAGCTGTAAACCCAGACGTTGACGTTCAGGTTCAGCAGAGCGACTCCTCCACTGGTGTAACCAACGCCATCGACGGCACCTGTGACATCGGCATGGCTTCCCGTGCACTCGATGATTCTGAAACCAGCCAGGGCGTAACCAGCACCACCATCGCTCAGGACGGTATCGCCGTCATCGTTAATAACGGCAACCCAATCGAAGATCTCACTGCCGATCAGGTCAAGAGCATCTACCTTGGCGACACGACCACATGGGATGAATTAGAAAATGCAGAATAATAGTCAGAAACAATCAGGGCACACGAGCGCAGGCCTTGAGAAGTTCATGAAAGGACTTTTCACTGTCGCCGCCTGTGTATCCATCGTTGCAGTCTTCATCATTTGTATCTTCATGTTTGCAAATGGTCTGCCAGCGATCATGGAAATCGGGCCCCTGAACTTTCTGACCGGAATTGAGTGGCGTCCAAACAACGACATCTATGGCATCCTGCCGATGATCGTTGGGAGCGTCCTCACCACGATAGGAGCGCTGATCATTGGTGCTCCTATCGGAATTTTATCGGCAGTTTTTCTCGCATTCTACTGCCCTAAGAAAATCTATCCGGTACTGAAGTCAGGCGTCCAGCTTCTCGCTGGTATTCCATCTGTCGTCTACGGTTTCTTTGGCCTGATGGTGCTCGTGCCATTTGTCCGCGAAGTGTTTGGCGGTCGAGGGCTGAGCGTTCTCACGGCGTCTGTGCTGCTTGGCATGATGATTCTGCCAACCATCATCAGCGTCAGCGAATCTTCCATCCGTGCCGTCAACACCAGCTACTACGAAGGCAGCGTCGGCCTCGGCGCCACCCACGAACGCAGCATTTTCCGCTGTGTGCTGCCAGCCTGCAAGAGCGGCATCATGACTGGCGTCGTGCTCGGCCTCGGCCGTGCCATCGGTGAAACCATGGCTGTCATCATGGTCGCCGGCAACCAGGCTGCGATTCCAAAAGCGCTCACCGATGGTGTCCGCACCATGACCACCAACATCGTCATGGAAATGGGCTACGCCGTTGATCTGCACCGACAGGCGCTCATCGGCACAGCCGTTGTCTTATTCATCTTTATTTTGATCATCAACTTCCTTTTGGCAATTCTGAAGAGAGGTGACCAGCAGAATGACTGAGCAGAAAAAACGCGACAGCAAATTTGCTTCCAGATGGCACGGCTTGAAAAACAATCCTGCGTCGCTGGCGCTGTTCATCCTGGTCAACCTGGCTGCGCTGCTCAGTGTTTTGACCCTGGCATTCATCGTTGTATATATTGTTATCAGAGGGATTCCAAACCTTTCTCCGGAGCTTTTTGCGCTGGAATACAACTCCGAAAACGTTTCCATGCTGCCGGCGCTGATCAACACCGTATTCATGGCGATCATCGCCCTCGTTGTGGCGCTGCCAATCGGGATCGGCGCTGCCATTTACCTCGTTGAATATGCGAAGAAGGGCAGCCGTTTCGTAGGAATGGTTCGTCTGACGGCAGAAACGCTGACAGGTATTCCTTCCATTATCTACGGTCTCTTTGGCTCCATCTTCTTTGTCAAGTTCTGCCACATGGGACTGTCTGTTCTTTCCGGTGCGCTGACACTGGCCATCATGGTGCTTCCTGTTGTGCTCCGCACCACCGAAGAAGCGCTGAAGATGGTGCCGGACAGCTACCGCGAAGGGAGCTTTGGTCTCGGCGCCGGCAAGCTCCGCACGATCAGCCAGATCGTTCTGCCAAGCGCCATCCCTGGCATCATGAGCGGGGTCATTCTGAGTCTTGGCCGTATCGTCGGTGAATCGGCAGCGCTCATCTACACCGCTGGCACCATCGCAGACATCGCGACAGGATTCCTGTCCTCCGGTCGTACCCTCGCCGTGCACATGTATGTCATCTCCGGCGAAGGCTTGTATATGAACCAGGCGTTTGCGACAGCCTTCGTGCTGCTCATCCTGGCGATGATTCTGAACTTTGGCGCAGATGCCATTGCGAATTTCCTGAGAAAGGATAAGTAAGAGAATGTTTAAATTTGATATCAAAGATCTGAATCTTTATTACGGCGATTTCCATGCGCTTCACGGTATCAATATGCAGGTCAAGCCAAACGAGATCACCGCATTCATCGGGCCATCCGGCTGCGGGAAATCCACCCTGCTGAAAACCCTCAATCGCATGAACGACCTCGTCGAAGGCTGCCGCATCGAAGGGGACGTGCTCCTCGACGGCGAAGATATTTACGGCACCATGGATGTCAACCACCTGCGCAAACGCGTCGGCATGGTTTTCCAGAAACCAAACCCATTTCCGATGAGCATTTATGACAACATCGCCTATGGGCCACGCACCCACGGCATCAAGGGCAAAGCGCAGCTCGATGAGATCGTGGAAAAATCGCTGCGTGGCGCCGCCATCTGGGATGAAGTCAAGGACCGTCTGAAAAAATCAGCCCTCGGCCTTTCCGGTGGTCAGCAGCAGCGTATCTGTGTTGCGCGCGCGCTAGCTGTGGAGCCGGAGGTGCTGCTCATGGACGAGCCAACCTCTGCACTGGACCCAATTTCCACGTCCAAGATCGAAGACCTTGCGCTGGAGTTAAAGAAAGACTATACTATAGTCATTGTCACCCATAATATGCAGCAGGCTGCTCGTATCTCTGACAAAACGGCGTTCTTTTATCTCGGCGATCTCATTGAGTTTTCTGATACAGGGACGCTCTTTGCCAATCCGAAGGATCCACGCACAGAAGAATACATTACAGGGAGATTTGGTTGATGAGAGATTTATTTGTAGGGCAGCTTGAACGGCTGACATATGAAATCGTTGAAATGGGCGGCATCTGTGAAGAAGCCATCCAGAAAGGTTCTGAAGCACTGCTTTCCGGCGACGCCGCTCTGGCGCAGGAAACGCTCAAGTATGAGAAAATGCTCGATGACAAGGAATACGCCATCGATGCCCTCTGCGCGTCGCTGATCCTGCAGCAGCAGCCAGTCGCTGGCGACTATCGCCTGATCGCGACGGCTTCGAAGATCGTCGGCAATCTGGCGCGCGTCGGCATCCAGGCTGTGGACATCTGCGAGATCGTTCTGCGCAAGGACAATGCCGGGAAGAAGGTGGAGATCGAATACTTCGCCGATCTGGCAAAATCCACCCGCCGCATGCTGCGCGATGTGCTCAATGCTTATGAAACAAAGGACGTGGGACTCGCTCGCGATGTTATGGCTTACGACGACACCGTCGACGAATTCTTCCACAAAACGAAGAACAATCTCGCCGAGCTTTTGAAAAATGCTGGCGATGACAGCGCCGCCACCGATTATGTCCTTGATTTATTGATGGTTGACAAGTATTATGAACGTATCGGCGATCATATCGTCAAGATCGCTGAGGCGGTTGAATATTACGTCACGAACCAGGTTGTGAAGTGAGACTTCAGATCGCCTCCGAAGGAGGGAACGAACAGTGATCTACTGTGTTGAAGACGAATCCGGCATCCGCAATATGATGGTGTACACGCTGGAATCTGCCGGTCTCAAGGCCAAAGGTCTTGAGGATGGCGCGGCACTCTACGCCGCGCTCAAGGAAGAGATCCCAAGCCTCATCATCCTCGATATCATGCTGCCGGACGAAGATGGGATCTCGATCCTGAAAAAGCTGCGCGTCCAGTCCAGCACCCAGCGCGTGCCTGTGATCATGGCGACAGCGAAGGGCAGCGAATACGACAAGGTCATCGGCCTTGACAGCGGTGCCGACGACTATCTCGTGAAGCCATTCGGCATGATGGAGATGGTCTCGCGCGTGCGCGCTGTGATGCGCCGCTCGGCGCAGGAAGAGGTGCCGGCGATCCAGCTGGGCCAGCTCTATCTCAATCCGAGCGCCCATGTTGTGATGGTCGACGGCGAGCCTGTCGAGCTGACCTATAAGGAATTTGAGATGCTTTATATGCTGATGTCCAATCCTGGTCGCGTCTTTACCCGTCAGCAATTTCTCACCTGCATCTGGGATCAGGATTACGATGGCGAGACCAGAACCGTCGACGTCCACATTCGAAATTTGCGTCAAAAACTGGGACCATGCGGCAACTATATCAACACCGTGCGCGGTGTGGGCTACCGTATGGAGGTCAGTGAGTGAAGAAGCGCATCTTTCTGACCGTCTTTGCCACAGCGCTCATCACTGTGCTGGTCAGTCTGATCCTTTTGGTCGGCGTCACCTACCGATATATCAACGAAGATACAAGAGATCAGCTCATGGCTCAGCTGGATTATCTGTCGCAGGCCGTCGACGACGAAGGCCTCACCTATCTCAACCAGCTTGAGAACAACAGCTATCGCATTACTTGGATCGCAGCCGACGGCGCGGTCCTTTTTGATAATCGGAACAACATCAGCCGCATGGAAAACCATGCCGACCGACAGGAATTTATAGACGCGAAGGCACACGGCGTTTCTGAGATCGAGCGTGAGTCTGAGACAATGACCACGCGTCTCATGTATGTGGCAGAGGAGCTTTCTGATGGCAGCGTGCTGCGCATCGCCACCAACGACATTTCCATTGGTGGCGTAGCCTGGATGCTCGCCGTGCCGTCGATATTGCTCATTCTCTGCATATCGCTCATGGCCTGGTTTGTGGCGCGTAAGCTTTCGCGTGCGCTCGTCGAGCCGCTGAACACCCTCGATCTCGATCATCCACTGGCTGGCGAGGCTTACGACGAGCTCGTGCCGCTGCTCTCGCGCATTGAGCAGCAGCATCGGGAGATCGCCGATCAGCGTGTGCAGCTTGGGCAGCAGCGCAACGAATTCCAGACCGTCATCGATAACATGCGTGAAGGGCTCGTGCTGCTGAACCAGAGTGGGCGCATCCTGCTCATCAACCGCAGCGGGCGTAATCTCATGAAGGCCATGGCCGAGGAGGACGATCTTGCCGCAGGGGAAGAGATCATCACCAGCCGCAATTCCGTCGTCGATAGCCTCCTTGACAAGGCCTACGACGGAAAAACCTCCAGCGCCACCATCATCATCAATTCTCGCAGCTACGAGATCCACGCCAGCCCCGTCGAATCCGACGAAGGCATCCACGGCGCCGTGCTTTTCTATGTCGACGTCACCGAAAAGGTGGAGGCCGAGCAGCTGCGCCGCGAATTCAGCGCCAATGTATCCCACGAGCTCAAAACGCCGCTGCACAGCATTTCCGGCTGCGCCGAGCTGATGCTCTCCGGCATCGTCAAAGAAGAAGACAAACCGCGCTTTCTCAAGCAGATCTACGACGAAGCTCAGCACATGGTCTCGCTGATCGAAAACATCATCAAGATCTCGCGGCTCGACGAAGAGGCAGACGCGCTGCCAGTGGACAAGGTGGATCTCTACGAGATCGCCCAGACCGTCATCGAGCAGCTCGGAAACAAGGCGGCGTCTCGCGGCATCGTCATGGATCTCAGTGGGACCCACGTCACGATCAAAGGCGTGAAGACGCTGCTCTATGAGATGATCTACAATCTCTGCGACAACGCCATCAAGTACAACGTCGACGATGGCGCGATCTCTGTGAGCGTGAAAAAGACCAAGGACGCTGCTGTCGTTAAAGTCAAGGACACCGGCGTCGGTATTTCCGAGGATCAGCAGGAGCGCATTTTCGAACGCTTCTACCGCGTCGACAAGAGCCATTCCCGCGCCAGCGGCGGTACAGGGCTGGGACTTTCCATCGTCAAGCACGCCGCCATCTGGCACAACGCGACCATCAAGGTCAAGAGCAAGCTTGGCAAAGGAACGACCTTCATCGTGCGCTTTCCGCTGAAGCTGAAAAAATAAATTTGCTGTTTACCTTCTTGAGGCTGCTTCGGCGGCCTCTTTTTGTGTGATTATTTTCAAGAATTGTAAAAATGATTTGCACATTTTACAGCCGTCCTATATACTATAGTATAGAAGGAGGGGGTCTCATGATTGACTATTCCCAGGAATTAAATGATTGGGCAAAAGAGCTTGCCGAAATTCGTCTCCCGCGCTGGGAGGAGCTGCCATCGCTGAATCTGTATATGGACCAGGTCGTCGCTTACATCAACGACACCCTGGCGTTCCTTTTGGCTGATCCAAATGGACAGTCGCAGAAAGGAAAAAAAGAAGACCGTATGCTGACCTCTGCGATGATCAACAACTATGTGAAACAGCATTTCATCCCAAAGCCAGAGAAAAAACGCTATCATCGCGAACACATCGCCTGCCTGATGGTCTATGCGCTGTTCAAGCAGGTGCTGCCGCTGACAGATATCCAAAAGGGTGTCTATCTGCAGCTGGAGCTGTGCGACCATGATTTCCAGAAAGCGTACGACCGCTTCTGTGAGCAGATCGAGCTGAGTCTTGCTTATGTGGCAGATGTTGCACAGGGCAAAGCTGTGGAGCAGACGACGTTTGCAGAAATGCCGCTGACCATTCTTGGCACAAGCATGGCAGCGCTGTCGCTGACTTCGAAGATTCTCGCGCAAAAAGTTCTCGCGCTCAACAATTACGACGATGTCACCGATTATGGTGTCGAGGGGTCTGCAGACGTGCAGAAATAACAGGCAAAAAATTACCGCACCAGCGTATCCAGCGGATCGCCAGTGCGGTTTTTGCTTTTCTATGGGAAGTTTATTCAGCGCCTTCCAGGCCGAACATGAGCGCCAGACGGCGTTTGGCAGAAGCGTGGGTGAGAGATTCTGCCGCTTCCTTCACGCGGGCATCATCGGCGTTTTCTTCGTCAAGGGTGACGAGGAGATTCACGTCGACGAGCAAACGGTGCAAATCATTTTCGATGGACAGGCCGTGCTTCTGCATGGCGACGAGAGAGCCGACAGCAGAGGCTTCAAAGACTGGGACGTAGAGATCGTCGAGCAGTTCCTTGATAAAGCCGCTGATCACGATCGGCGAGAATTCTTTGCCGTCGTCGGCAGGGTTCACACTTTCGTCGTTGAATTCGTAGAGCGCAGCAGCAGCGGCGACGATGCGCGTGTCATCCTCGGAGAGCTGCTCTTCAACAGCCAGCGCCTGTGCGAGGGCGAAGCGTTTCATGATGCGGCTGGCGAGGGCGCGGTCGTCGGCAGCCTTGTCGAGTGCGGTGGCGAGTAATACGTTGAGTTTTCCGTTAGTCATGTTGTTTCTCCTTCACTGATCGAATGCGTTGGTCCATGTTCTGATACTTGTCGCGGCGGTCGTCGATCTTGCAGACAGTGTAGACACGCTGGATGCCGTCGTCGAAGAGCGCCTCCTGCATATTCTGCAGACAATGGTAGAGATCGCCGAGCTCACCCTCCAGCGTCGTGCCCATAGGATTGAGCGCGTAGCTGACTTTGGGATCTGCTTTGGCGATGTCGAGCACACGGGCGATGTATGGGCTGCAGCTAGTGGTGCCGGTGCCCATTGGAATGATTGTGATCTCCATAAGCGCCATGCGAAAACCTCCTTTGAATTTGACACACAGCGGCGGACAGTCATTGTGCAGCGTATAAAACCCTCGGTGATTTGCGTTTTTGCAATGGCAATGCCGCTGTTTTTTGCTATAATAGTCTGTAGTTCATAGTATAACACATGGAAAGTCATTGTAATAGGAGTGATTATTTATGGAACAACGTGTATGTGTGTTATTGGCCCCAGGATATGAAGAGGTCGAAGCGCTGACGCCAGTCGATTATCTGCGTCGTGCCGGTGCGACCGTCGATATCATCAGCACCACCAGCGAGATCACCGTGCCAAGTGCGCATCAGGTGCTCGTGCAGGCTGATTCCTTCCTCGACGACATTCATCCGGAGGATTACGCGATGGTCGTTGTGCCAGGCGGTCTGCCAGGCGTGCCAAATCTCATCGCCAACGAAAAAGTGCTCGCCTTTGTCAAAGCCATGGCTGATCAGGGCGCGTGGGTGACCTCTCTCTGCGCTGGGCCTTCTGTGCTCGACCACGCCGGTGTGCTCGTCGGCAAATGCACAACCTGCTTCCCTGGCTGGGAAGGCAAGCTCGAAAATATCGGCAGTTTCAGCGAAGATACCGTCGTCATCGACGGCAAGGTCATCACCTCCCGCGGCGCCGGTGCGGCGGGGTATTTTGCGCTCGCCCTCGTGGAAGCGCTCTTTGATGCCGATAAGGCCGACGAAGTGAAACGCGCCGTCGTTATGGATATCGTTGAAAAAAATCTGGGACTCTGATCGCTCTTTTTTGAAAATTGTAGGATGATAATATGAAAAAATTAGGACTCGTATTTCTCTTAACCCTTGCAGCCGCAAGCATTTTCTCCGGCTGTGAGAGCCAGGAGGCGAAAGAACGCCTCACAGAAGTGGAAACCGCCCTGGAAACCATGGACGCAGCACAGGTTTACGCTCTCTGCGACGACGCCACAAAGCAGAGCGTGACGCAGGAAGTCGTGGCTGAGCGCATGAGCGCTGTTTACGACACGCTCGCTGTGGACAGCGTTGATTACACCGACATCAAGCGCAACAAGGATGCCTCCACAGACGGCAAGAGCGTTTTTGACGCCACCGTCGTCGTCGCCGGCAATGGCTGGGAGGCAGAGCTGCCAGCGCAGCTCGTGTTCAGCGGCAGCGACGAAAATATGCAGCTGGCCTGGACGCCGGAGGTTGTGCTCAGCGGTCTGACCAACGACAACACCCTCAATGTCCAGATCACCCAGGGCAAACGCGGTACCATCTATGCCCGTGATGGCGAAGTGCTCGCTCAGGATGACGAAAACGGCGTGCGCCAGTATCCACAGGCAGCGATCGCGTCCTCCTGCGTGGGCTATGTGCGCGCAGCGACCGCTGCTGAGATCGAAGCCGGCACCGTCGGCGATGTTTCCGTCGGCACAGAAGTGGGCCGCAGCGGTTTTGAACAGGCCTATCAGGATCGCCTCGTGGCAACCGCCGGCATGACCGTTACCCTCAGCGACAAGCCGGATGACGTGCTGATCCAGACCGAGCCAGCCGACGGTGAAGATATCACCACAACCATCGATCTGGAAGCGCAGCAGCTCGCCGCCGACACGATCAGCGGTGAAACCGCTGCAGCCGTCGTCGTTGAGCCATCCAACGGTCAGGTGCTCGTCATGGCCGAAGGATCTTCCTATGATCCAACCATGTGGCTGGATGAGAATATGACCGCCGAAGATTACGCCGCAGCTGTTGAAGCAGGTACCACGCCAGGCAACGGCCTTTTCGCTCAGAAAAATACCCCAGGCTCCACCCAGAAGCTTCTTACCACCCTCATCGGCCTGAACAGCGGCAGCATGACGCTGGAGCATGGCTATGAGATCTACGGCGAAGACTGGGCGCCTCCAGGCGGCTGGGGCAGTTACACTGTGCATCGCGTTGTGCCGATCGGCGGCTGGATCAACCTGCATGATGCCCTCGTTTATTCGGACAACATCTACTTCGCGCGCTGTGCCCTAGACATGGGCTATGATACCTTCAACAACGGCATGAAATCCCTCGGCTATGGCCAGAAAGTGCCGGGCGCGTATAAAGTCGACACCAGCCAGATCACATCTGAAGGCGTCGTTGCTGACGGCCACGAAACCGGCCTTGCTGATTCTGCCTATGGTCAGTATCAGGTCATGACCACACCGCTGCAGCAGGCGCTGACCTATGCCAGCCTGGAAAATGCCGGCAAGATCATGAAGCCTTGCTACGCCCTCGATGAAGAACCGGAAGTCTGGATCGACACCGGCACCAGCCAGGAAAACATCGACTTCATCAAGAACGCCCTGCGTGACGCCGTCACCGTGCAGCATCCATCCGCCGATGCGTCTGATGTCGGCGCGAACGTTTACGCCAAGACCGGCACCGCCGAGATCGGCGTCGACGGCTCCACCAACCTCGGCTGGATCTGCGGCGGCGACCTTGACGATCCACACTGGACCGCCTGCATCCAGGTCAACTTTGTCGAAAACCGCGGTGGCTCTGACGTCAACGCAGCCTACCTCGGCAGCTATGTCAGCCAGCTTTACACCGCCAAAGGCGGTGCTTACGTGCCAAGCGGCATCGAGACAGAAGAAAATGCAGACGGCGATAACGCCGAAACAGCAGAATAAAACGCCAGACGGCGCTGTTCAAAAATGAGCAGCGCCGTTTTTGTGGTTGTGATAAGATAAAAATATGTAACGTTTCTCCTGAAACGGTGCTTATAAGGGTGAAGGAATCTATTGAAAGGGGGCGTCGAGATGGAAGACGAACGGATCGTAGAACTTTTTCTCTCGCGGGACGAGATGGCGATCGCGCGCACGTCAGAAAAATATGGCGGTCGTCTGCAGGCGTTGGCGCAGCACATTGTCGACGACCGGATGGTGGCGGCGGAGTGTGAAAACGACACGTATCTGGCGGCGTGGAACGCGATTCCGCCGCATGAGCCGCGCAGCTATCTCTACGCGTTTCTGGCGCGGATCACGCGACACTTTGCGCTCAATTGCTGTCGCGACCAGAAACGCTTGAAGCGGCAGGCGCACGTTGCGCAGCTGAGCGCGGAAATGGAGGCGTGCATTCCGTCACCGGATGATACAGCTTGTCAGCTGGATGCGCGGGAGCTGGTGCGGACGCTGAACGATTTTCTGGCGACGCTCGACGAGGAAAAGCGCAACATTTTTGTGCGGCGCTACTGGTATCTTGACAGTGTGGCGCAGATTGCAGCGCGCTATGGCATCAGCGAAAGTAAGGTGAAGACAACGCTGCATCGCACACGCAACGCCCTGCGCGGTTATCTGGAAAAGGAGGAGATCCTGCTATGAAAGGTGAGGAATTGTTGGAGCGCTTTGGGGAGATCGATCCGGCGTACATCGAAGCGGCGGATAAGGAGCCTGCGCGAAAAAGACACAGCTGGATAAAATGGACGATCGCAGCAGCTGCTCTGTGTGCTGTTGTGGCGTTTGGCATTGTGCTCTCTCCGCCGCAGTTGGAGGAAAACGAATCGCTCACTGCTGAGGATTATTTCCGCGATAATGAGGGGACCAGCGAGGACGATGGACAGAGAACGAGGAGCGGTGCTGCAGCGCTTTCGGAAGATCAGATGCCTTATGCAGAGACGCGCAGTTTTAACGAACAGCGAGAAGCGCTCGTTGAAGAAGGCGTGCTACCGGCGCTCGCTGATCATGCGGATTTCTACGGCGAAGGCTATTACAATGAAGACGGCAGTCTATACGGTGTGCGGCTTGCCTTTGCGGCGCGCGGCGACGGCACAGAAGATTACAGCGATCTCACTGTGCTCGCCGGACCAGAGGAGATGCGATTGCCAGAGTGCGGCGTTGCCATCGATCTGGATGAGAACGGCGTGCGGATCAAAGAACGACACACGGAGACGGAGCGCGATGGTGTGACGATCACTGCAACGGGGCGGGCTGACAGCGAAAAATCGCTGACGTTTGAAAGAGACGGCGTTTGGTACCAGATCATTGGCTCCTGGAACGACAGCTTCGAGGACGTCGTCGATCTGCTCGACTGGTTCTGGGCGCATCCGATCGATCTCGAGCGTTTTGCGATCGACCGCGGTGCTGAGATCACGACGAGCACGTTGGCAGAATATCCTGATGCTTTTTCCGGGCGCATTCCTGATTTTGAGGCGCTGGGCTATGTTTGCTATGATAATACGGTGACGCTCATCGATGGCACGCCGATCTCGTTTTACGGCATGTACATGACGGGAACGACAGAGGAAGCCGTTGCAAATGGCGGCGTCACCTTCGAAGAAGGCTGGCTGCGCATTCAGTGGAGCGTTTACACAGAACCAGATGCCATGCTCGCGGATGGTTCTTTGGGTGATATTTCAACGCTGACAGAGGCGCAGGTCACCCATGCTGTGGAAGAGGATCCTGGCTTTGTCACCTTTACGATCGGCGAAGACCTCGTCACATTGATCAGCAACAACGCCACTGCTGCCTGGCAGCTCGTTGCGTCGCTGCAATGATCCTGAGCCATGCTTCATCGTTTCGAGGATGGAGCATGGCTTTTTGTGTCAAATTTGCTGCGAAATATATCTGCGAATTGTTTTATAATTCCAGCGCAGTATGATATAATTGTAGAAAATTGTAATTTACAACGACAGAACTAGAATGCCATTGGGGGGATACACATGATGCAGCCACCACAGCTCATTGTGATGCTGACATACAATGACCATACCGTTCTGGATGCGGCAGAGATTTTTGCGCGCTGCAAAGACAGCAAGGCAGAATTTTGGGGCTTCAAGGAGGCGCCACTGCCACTGGAACAAATGAAGACGCTTTATCGCAGCATGAAGGATGCCGGCAAGACGACCTTTCTTGAGGTTGTCGAATACACAGAGCGAGAATGCCTCGCTGGTGCGCAGATGGCAGCGGAATGTGGCTGCGATGTGCTCATGGGCACGGTGTTTTCTGACGCGGTGAACGCATTTTGTCGCGATCACGGCATTCGCTATATGCCGTTCGTCGGCGAGATTGTCGGTCGTCCATCGGTGCTCACCGGCACGCTTGCGGGCATGGTCGCCGAGGCAGAGCGTTATCTCGCTGAGGGCGTGTATGGCATCGACCTGCTCGGCTATCGCTACACAGGCGATGCGGCTGCGCTCAATCGCGAATTTGTCGCTGCTCTGGATGCGCCGGTTTGTCTGGCTGGCAGTATCAACAGCTATACGCGGCTGGATGAAGTGAAGGAAGCAGCGCCGTGGGCGTTCACGATTGGCAGCGCGTTTTTTGACGGCTGCTTTGGCGGCACGTTCTGTGAGCAGATCGACAAGGTTTGCGATTATATGAAAGGAGCGGGCGTATGCTGAAACAATTCTATCCTTACGAATATGCTGAGAGCGTGTTTGCCATCGATTATGAAAAGCTCTGGCAGATGGGCTATCGCGGGCTGCTCTTTGACATCGACAACACGCTAGTCCACCACGGCGACGATTCAACACCGGAGATCGATGCGCTTTTCCGCGAGATCCAGGCCATTGGTTTCAAAACGCTGCTCCTTTCCAACAATGAGGAGAAGCGCATCAACCGCTTCATGCAGAACATTACGAGCTACTATATCCACGACGCTGAAAAACCAAAGCCATGGGGCTATCTCAAAGCAGCGGAGATCATGGAACTTGACAAAAATCAGTGCGTTGTTATCGGCGACCAGGTTTTCACCGACGTTTTTGGTGCAAATCGCGTGGGCATGGCGAGCATCCTTGTGCGTTTCATTCGTCTGCCGGGGTTGAAAAAACTCGGCAAGCGTCGTCGCGCGGAGCAGGCTGTGCTTCTGACCTGGCGCTTGCGCCGTCGCTATACGCAGCGACTAGGCGGCATCCAGAAGAAAACGGAGACCGTTTCGAAAGCACGCCGCCATTTCAGCGACATCAATCCATTGTTTTATAAAATAGCCACGCAGAAAGAAACCCTGCGCCGCCATCTGCAGGATTTGACGAGCCATGAAGCATTCGCCACAGAATTGCGCAGCGAGCGCTTGCCGAATATTGTTTCCGAGCACCATTCCAAGGTCATCAAAACCGGTCCCGGCATCGATCCTGTGCTACAGGAAAACAAAGCAGTGAACATTCGTCTCGCCTGCGAAAAACTCGACGGACTCGTCATCCGTCCCGGCGAAACGTTTTCCTTCTGGCGGCTCGTCGGCAATGTCACCGAAAAGAAAGGCTACAAGGCCGGACGCGTCATTGAGAAAAACGCGATCATTCCAGGACTTGGCGGCGGACTCTGCAATCTGGCAAACACCATCAATCTTCTCGTTCTCCACAGTCCGTTGGCAGTGACGGAGTTTCACAAGCACTCCGACGCGCTTGCCTGTGACGTGGATCATCGCAAGCCGCTGGCAGCCGGTACGTCGATTTTCTATAATTACGTCGATTATCGATTCAAAAATACGAGCGATCAGAATGTGCAGCTCTGCGTCTGGGTCGCAAACGGCCAGCTTTACGGCGAGCTACGCAGCGAGCGTGCATTTCCGTGGACCTATGCGCTCAGCGAAGAGGACCATCATTTTCGCAGGGAAGGCGACAAATTCTATCGCATTTCGAAAATCTACAAGGATACCTACGACCGCAACAGCTGCAAATTGTGCAGCCACGAGCTGATCTGGGATAATCACTCTGAGGTGCTTTTCCCGACGGAGCTCATTCCGCCGGAGATGATCCGCGACGATCAAATGGCAGTTGTCAAGAAATTTTAGAGAATGCTAATTTTCACTTCCCTATTTCGGATTTATACGTTATACTGAACACAGTATCTATTTCGTTCGATTTCCAACTAGGAGGAAAATAAAGTGAACAATTCTATCATTGATGTTGGCCGTGGCGTCGACATTGTCGGCCAGGTCATGTCGAAATTCTCGATCAGCCTGCTGATCATGACCATCGGTATGATCGTCGGCGCAATGTTTGTGCCGCCAGCCGTAGCGATCATGATGCCAATCGTCTGTGTGGTCATGCTCTTGGTCGCCATGTTTGTGCGCTGGCGTCAGCGTGAGAGCGAAGGCAGTTTCATTTCGATGAAATTTGTCTACGTTTTCGCAGCGCTGGAAGGCGTCGGCCTTTATCCGATCGTCATGGCCTACACCCAGGCCATCGGTGCAAAGCTGGTGCTCGGCGCTGTCGCCATTACTTTCGTGCTCTTCTTTGGGCTGGCGACTTACGCCAAACGCACAGAGCGCAATTTCCTGAACATCGGCTCGATCCTTTTTGGTGCGCTGCTGATCCTGATCCTTGCGTCGATCGTCGGTCTCTTTGTGCAGGCGACGATCTTGCAGACGGCGATCTGCGCCGGTGGGATCTTCGTTTTCAGCGGCTATGTCCTCTACGACATCCAGGTCATGAAGAGCGGCTATCTCACAGAAGATGACGTGCCAATGATGGTGCTCAATCTCTTCCTCGACTGGATCAACCTCTTCCTGTACATTCTGCGCCTGATCGGACTTTTCGCAGCCGACAATTAATGCACAGATCAAAAACGCGACGTCATTTTCTTGTGGCGTCGCGTTTCTTTATGGTAAAATGACCGCAAGGAGGCGATCACATGCTTTACATTTACAATCTTGAATGCTTATCCGCGTCGGATCAGAACGCGTTTATTTCTGTCGTCGATCGTGTGGGCGAAGGCCTTTGCCGCATCGGTGAGCGGGATCTTGAAAAAACGGTGGCGCAATGTCTGGAAGAACTTGCGCCGATGGAGATAAGGGGATTTGAACCTCTGACCCAGCAGGAGGGTGAGCCATTTCTGCTGATGGATATCGATGATCTCGAGATCGATCCGTTTCTGGCGCAGCTGCGTCAGCATAAGGTGCGCATCGGCCACAAATGCATGGTCACTGAAAAAAATCGCAGTTGGAAGGTGCAGAAGCTGATCGGCGACGTCGCCGAAGAGCACGAGATGATGACCCAGCTCGTGAGCCTGCAGCAGATGCTGGCGCTGGCAGGCGATTTCGTGGAAAAAGACTATGATCCGCTGCTCTGGCTGACCTTCACCAGCAAAAAACAGGCAGCAGAGGATCTGCTCGCTCACGTCGGCAAGGTGCCGATCTCTGTTGAAACGATCCAGGCAACGATGAAGGATCTCAACAACGCCGTGATGGCGCTGATCGTATCGCGAGGAGGCAAATCATGAAACGCAGCCCGGGAATCATCGCAGAACAGCGCGCGCTGACCGAGGCGCTTGAAGCGCGTCTCGTGGAAGAGTCTGGCACGCCGGACGCGCCAGTCGTCGTGCGCGATCCCTATGGCGTCGCGCCGCTCTCTGCACTCGTTTGCTTTACGACAGCGCAGGAGGAGGCGTTCAGCGTACAGCTCAGCGACGCGCAGGGACGCATCTATCTGCGCTACGACACGCCGTCCGCAACCGCCCATCGCATCATCGTGCCAGCGCTCGTGAATGGCGCATCCTGCAGCTTTGCAGCAGCAGGCACAAATGGCACGCGCGTACAGCTCGCGCTGCCGTTGGCAGAGGTGGAAGCGCCGATGCTCGTGGCGATGGAAGGCGCTGCGCCGGAGAACACGCTGCTCTACGCGCTGCCTGCCGATGGCGCAGGCCAGCCGGTGGCGGTGAATGCATTCGGCGATCTCTGCTGGACGCTGACCCTGCCGCTCAACCATCGACTGACCTTTCTCGAAAATGGCCATTTTCTCTGCGGTGCACCGCTGCAGCTCGCGCCGCCATACAGCGGCACAGCCATCTGGGAGATGGACGCACTCGGCCATATTTACCGCGAGTACCGCTTTGAAGACGGCTTCGTCAGCGATTTTGCACGCCTGCCCGACGGCGCCATCGTGGCCATCACGCAGACAGCCTGGCAGGGCACCGCACGCGATGTGCTCGTCTGGCTCGATGGCGAAACCGGGCGCGAGAAACAGCGCCTGAACGCCGCCGATGTGCTGCCAAAATCAAACGGCACCGCCGGGCAATCTGGCAGCGACTGGTTCCAGGGCGCCAGCTTGCGCTATGACGCCGCAACCGGCCTGCTCTACTGGAGCGGCTTGGCGCAGAACGTCGTGCTCGAGATCGACGCCGCCACAGCGGAAGTGCGCCGCATCATCGCCAGCACAGAAGGCTGGGAGGAGCAGCGCGTCGCGCGTTCCGAAGCAACCGAGCACATTACCACCAGCGTCGATGGCTGGAACGCTGCGCACACACGGCTCGATCTTTTCACGCGTCCCGTCCTGAGCGGTACCTTCGAAGAAGCCTACGGCGTGCAGCGCTGGGGCGACGCGCTCTATTATGTCAACGCGAACCGCTACCCCCTCGGCAGAAAGCTCGCGCCAACGCCGTTTAACGTGAACCGCCTCGATCTCAAGACCGGCCGTGTCAGCCTGTTTGTGTCCAACAGCGACGGCCTCATTTCGCCAGTGTTCTGTGATCTCACGCTGTACGACGAGCACACAGCCCTCGTCCTCGCCGGCGGACTCTCCAACAGCGATTCTCTGCGGCCAGCCGTTTTCGCGCGCGAGCGTCAGGAGGACATCGCCCTTTCCGCCCAGGTCTGGTACATCGCCGACGGCGAGCGCCAGACGCGCTGGATCTTTGACGACAACCTCGTCCATGCCAGCCTCTGGCAGCCGCAGACCCTCACCAACGCCCGCGGCAGCGAGAGCGTGCTCGGCCAGTGGCGCCCATCCTTTGAGATTGATATCGACCTGCCGCATACCTCAGAAGGCCAGCTTGAGGACGACATGCACGTTGAATTCTGGCAGGACGACGCGCGCCTCTATCTCAGCGGCACCTTCTACAAAGGCGAAGCCTGCACCCTCATCCTGCGCCGCGGCGATGAGCGCCACCAGTTTTTCCTTACCACCAACCGCAAACCATTCGGCACCGAATGGCTCTACACTTACGGCGCCAGCGACGTTGAACGCCGCCTCAACTGGGCCATCCCATGCGCCCACCTCAAAGGCAAATGGCAGCTCGACCTGCTCATCGACGACATTCTCTACCACAGCAACGAAGTCGCGGAATTTTGAGCAGCATGAAGAAGCATCCCAAAATCGATTATGGTCAGGTAACATCTCTCGATGTGTTGCGTGCGCTTTTTCGCTACAGAGTGGGCAGCCTCGATTTTGAATTTGGTGACGATGGCGTCCCCATCGCTTATGGCGTTGCTACTGGGAGTTATGCGCGTGGATTCCGCCTTGGCAATTATCCAGGAAACGATCAGACAAAACATCTCCGAGCCATCGGCCACAAAGAATTTGCCATGCGTTTGGCAAAGCTTGTGGATCAACTCGGGTATAAAGTTTTCATCGTCTATGGAGCGAGTGACTATCATGGCCTCTGCAAGCTGTATGAGAAAAGCTATTATCAGGAAATCCTGCCAAAAATTCTGATTTGTAACGTCCAGCCAGTGCTTGCCAGACAGATAAAAGATGGACGCATTTCCACCCATGCTGCGATGATCGATGCCGCTTACCTCATGGATGTCAGTCTGCTCGGCTATCAGCAGCATAACCCTTGCGATGATGCGCGATTATTGTTTGAAATGGCAAAGCAGGCGACGCGCATGACAAACAGTCAGTATCAGGCGTATCTGAAAGCATTGAGCCAGCTACGGAAACGAAACATCAATAAAGTGAAAGCAGCGTATCAGGAACTGATCGCCGACGATGGAAAGCGCTCTATTCAAAACTTGCAGTGCTGCAATGATCAGTTGATAGCGATGAAAAGCGAGCTTCAGCACATGAAAAAGTTGCTTCTTGAGATTAAGAAAGAGCAGCCAACAACACGTAAGCATAGGAAGCTTTTTGAAAGAAAGATTTCGCAGCAGCGAGTATCTTCTGCTGCTCCGCAACTCAGTGACCTGCACATCGTGACAACAGCCGTGCGCCCGCTATTTGTGGACGAAGTGATCTTTCATTACAACAAAGACATCGCTGATAAAACACCCGGCGCCATCACCATCCGCCACAATAACAAAACGCACCAGTATTTTCTGTTTGAAGCCAAGAGTCATAAGAAAGAGCGAAAAAAACTGGGCTTAGAGGGCGCCGTTTTTCAACTGGGAGAACTGAAAGCTCGCTACAAAACTCAAAGCAACCAGGGAAAAACCATCGTCCTTATCGTCCAGCGTGCGCAATACGATCGCGTCACAAAAATCTATTTTGAGCAGATCATGAAAGAAATTATTCCATCAGGAAACTACGATGTCTGCGAAGTGTGAACGAAATACAACAAAAGCCATACCCAACGTTGCAATGTGATATGCGATCACTTGCGCCCTGGTTATGGCTTTATTTTATTTGTGATATCTCAGCACCGAAACTCTGGCAACAGGTACCGTGTTGGCCGCAACTGATTTTGTTTTATGGAAGATCATTTGTATGTTATACTATTATCAGACAAACAAAGAGAGGAGCATGACTATGTTAGTAGAAAATGGCGCGGAGATTTTGCGTGCGTATGCGGAGCGGGCGTTTAATCCTGCTGTGCGGGAGGTTGCCGCTGGTGTGTGGCATGTGCTGGGAATTGGTCACAGCAATGCGACGATCATTGAGGGCGCGACGGGTGTGATCCTGGTGGATTGTTTCGACACGCTGGAGCGCGGCGAGCGCTTGAAGGAGATCGTGCGCGAGAAGGTTGGCAAGGAGGTGCACACAATCATCTATACGCATGGTCATCCGGATCATCGCGGCGGCGCGGAGGCGTTCAGCGATTCGGTGCTGGAGGTGATCGCGTTTGCGCCAAAGTTCCCTGTGCTGGAGCGCACGGAAAAGCTCACGGAGATCCAGATGCTGCGCGGGGCGCGTCAGTTTGGCTATGGGCTGTCGGACGAGGAAGCGATCACGCAGGCGCTGGGCCCTCGCGAGGGGATCATTCGTGGTGAAAAGCGCGGGATGATCGTGCCGCGTCCTGTGTATGACGAGGACGTTGTGGAGCAGGTGATCGATGGTGTGAAGATCGAGATGCGCCGTTTGCCAGGCGAGACGGACGACACGATCGCTGTTTGGCTGCCGGAGAAGCGGGTGCTCTGCTGCGGCGACAATTACTATGGCTGCTTCCCAAATCTTTATGCGATCCGTGGCAGTCAGTACCGCAATATTGCGGAGTGGATCCACAGCCTGGATGTGCTGCGTGCGTACAATGCGGAGGCGCTTTTGCCGGGACATACGGAGCCGATCCTCGGCGCTGAAAATGTGGCGGAGGTGCTGACGAATTTCCGCGATGCGATCGACTGGATCCTGGAAACGACGCTTGCGGGGATGAACGCTGGCAAGACGATCGACGCGCTGGCCTCTGAGATCCGGCTGCCGGAGAAATATGCGGCGTTGCCATATCTGGGCGAGCATTATGGCTGCACGGAGTGGACGGTGCGCGCGATCTACACGGCCTACCTGGGCTGGTTTGACGGCAATCCGACTAGCCTGCATCCGCTGGCACCGGAGACGCGTGCGCAGAAGATGCTGGCGCTGGCTGGTGGCCGCGAAAAGATGGCTGAAGCGGCGCGGGCTGCACTGGACGAACAAGATTATCAGTGGTGTCTGGAGCTGTGCGATCTGTTGCTTGCAGATGCGGAGGATGAGCAGACGCTTCTGCTCAAGGCGGATGCGATGGAGCGCCTGGCTGAGCAGGAGACGAGCGCGAATGGCCGTCATTATTACATTGCCTGCGCGAAGGAGATCCGCGAAAAGCTGGCGCGATAAAAAATCGACCCTCTGTTGAATCAAAACGATTCAGCAGAGGGTCGTTGTGTTTGGATTACATGTGGTTGCTGTTGAGATCAGAGTTGCGCAGGGTGACGTCGTGGGCGCCGCCTTCGACGATGGAGGTGGCGGAGACGAGGGTCAGACGCGCGTTGTCCTGCAGTTCTTTGATGGAGAGCACGCCACAGTTGCACATGGTGGAGCGAATCTTGCTCAGAGAAAGCTGGACGTTGTCCTTCAGCGAACCAGCGTATGGCACATAGGAGTCGACGCCTTCTTCGAAGGAGAGCTTGCTGTCGCCGCCCATGTCATAACGCTGCCAGTTGCGGGCGCGGGCAGAGCCTTCGCCCCAGTATTCTTTCATGTAGTTGCCACCGATGCGTACGCGGTTGGATGGAGATTCATCGAAGCGGGCGAAGTAGCGGCCGAGCATGATGAAGTCTGCGCCCATGGCAAGAGCGAGGGTCATATGATAGTCGTACACGATACCACCGTCGGAGCAGAGCGGAATGTACACGCCAGTTTCTTCGAAATATTCGTCGCGGGCTTTGGCGACTTCGATAACGGCGGTCGCCTGGCCGCGGCCGATGCCTTTCTGTTCACGGGTGATGCAGATGGAGCCGCCGCCGATGCCGATCTTGATGAAGTCTGCGCCTGCTTCGGCGAGATAGCGGAAGCCGTCGGCGTCAACGACGTTGCCGGCGCCAACTTTGACGGTGTCGCCGTAGTGTTCGCGGATCCAGTCGAGGGTCAGTTTCTGCCATTCGGAGTAGCCTTCGGAGGAGTCGATGACGAGCACATCTGCACCGGCTTCGACGAGGGCTGGCACGCGTTCTGCGTAGTCGCGGCTGTTGATGCCGGCGCCGACCATGTAGCGCTTGGAGTTGTCGTCGAGGAGTTCGAGTGGATTTTCTTTGTTGGAATCGTAGTCCTTGCGGAAGATCAGGTACATGAGATTCTGATCTTTGTCGACGATCGGCAGCTGGTTGAGCTTGTGATCCCAGATCAGATCGTTGGCTTCCGGCAGGGTGGTGTTTTCGTTACCAACAACGAGCTTGTCAAATGGGGTCATGAATTCTTCAACTTTGGTGTCGCGCGCGGTGCGGGAGAGGCGATAGTCGCGGCTGGTGACGATGCCGAGGAGTTTGCCGTTTGGCGAACCATCTTCGGTGACAGCCATGGTGCTGTGGCCGGTTTTTTCGCGCAGGGCCAGCACATCGGCGAGGGTGTCGGTTGGGCGCAGGTTGGAATCGGAAACAACAAAACCTGCTTTGTAGTTCTTAACCTTGCGCACCATTGCTGCCTGGCTTTCGATGGACTGGGAGCCATAGATGAAGGAAAGACCGCCTTCTTTTGCCAGCGCGATGGCCAACGTGTCGTTGGAAACGGCCTGCATGACAGCGGAGACCAGCGGGATGTTCAGAGAGATCGCTGGTTCTTCGCCTTTTCTGAATTTGACCAATGGGGTTTTGAGGCTGACATTGGCTGGCGTGCACTCTTTGGAAGTGAAGCCTGGGATCAGAAGATACTCGCTAAAAGTGTGGGATGGTTCGTCATAAATGAATGCCATGTTTTAACTCCTTTCAAATCTTATCGTGAAGCAATATTGATCAATCCTGACCGTGGTTTGGAGGCAGGATCTCGATCCAGTAGTTGTCCGGGTCGGCGATGAAGTAGATGCCCATTGCCGGATTTTCGAAGACGATGCAGCCGAGGGCTTTGTGCAGCGCGTAGGCCATGGCAAAATCGTCGGCTTCCAGCGCGAGATGGAATTCGTTTTCGCCGAGGTTGTAAGGCTGTGGATGGTCGCGCAGCCAAGTCAGCTCAAGCTGGTGTTTGCTTTCGCCGTCGCCGAGATAGACGATGATGAAGCTGCCGTCTTCCGCTTCCATGCGGCGCACTTCCTTGAGGCCGAGGGCCTGGTCGTAGAAGGCGAGGCTATTTTCAAGATTGGTGACATTGAAATTATTGTGCAGGAAAGAAAATTGCATGTCGATAGATTCCTCCTCATTGAAGATCAAAAAAGTACGATTTGGTCAATATTTTTGGTCGGTGTTAAGCCTATTTTATCATAAAAATGGGCGGGAAAGTATAAAAATAATATCGATATTACAGCAATTTTCGCCGCTCGTCAATAGTTATTTTACGCTTGCGAAATATATTCTCACATTACGCCATTTTGGTCAATTTTTATCGAAAAATATGCTATACTGGGTGCAGTACTCTTGGAGGGGGAAAACCCATGAGCGAAAATTATATGGAACAGTCTGTGCCGTTCGCCGAAGAAGCGGAAGCCGGCATCATCTCCGCGATGTTCAAGGACCGCGAGGTCATTCAGGACATTGTGCAGCTGGTGCGCGACACAGATTTTTATAAACCGGAGAACGCCATTTTATTTAAGGCCATCCTGGAAATTGACGAGAGCGGTCAGTCTGTCGATCTCGTCACCATGACCAACAAACTGCGCAAGGAAAATCTGCTGGAAAAAGCTGGCGGCGTGTTTTATCTTGGGCAGATCGCCGCTGCTCCATCAACGGTGTACAACGTCAAGCAGTACGCGAAGATCGTTCAGGAAAAATCGACGATGCGCCAGCTCATCCGCATTTCTGACGGTATCCGCAATCGCTGCTTCGACGACGCCGAGCCCGTCGAGAGCATTCTGGACGACGCCGAGCGGCTCGTGCTCGATATTTCCAAGCAGCGCCAGCGCAACGATGTGACGCGTGTGGACGAGATCGTGCCGACGAACCTTGAAAAGATCGAAGAAGCCGCCAAGCAGGAAGACGAGATCACAGGCATTCCTTCTGGCTTCATCGATCTCGACCATATGACCAACGGCTGGCAGCGCTCGGACCTCATCATCCTCGCTGCTCGTCCGGCAATGGGGAAGACCGCGCTCTGCTTGAACATGGCTGCCAATGCCGCCATCGACTATCATTATCCAGTGGCGATCTTCAGTCTCGAAATGAGCAAGGAGCAGCTCGTCATGCGTATGCTCGCAGCCGCTGCCCGCATCGACCAGAAGCGCCTGCGCACCGGTCAGCTCAATCCCGACGAATGGGGCGCGTTCCTGCAAAAGATCGGCCCCCTAACCAGCGCGCCGATCTACATTGACGACACCCCAGCCATCACCATCCGCGAGCTGCGCGCTAAAGCCAGACGCCTGCAGAGCCGCGAAGGCGATCTCGGCCTCATCCTTGTCGACTATCTGCAGCTCATGGGCGGTAGTGGCAACAGCGAAAACCGCCAGCAGGAAGTCTCCGAGATCTCCCGTTCACTGAAAGCCCTGGCGCGTGAACTGAACGTGCCGATCATCGCGCTCTCCCAGCTCAGTCGTACCGTCGAGCAGACAAAGGACAAGCGCCCGCAGCTCAGTCATCTGCGTGAGTCCGGTTCTCTTGAGCAGGACGCCGACATTGTGCTTTTCATCCACCGCGAGGAATATTACAACGAAGACACCGACCGTCGCGGCATCGCCGATGTCATCATCGCCAAGCACCGTAACGGGCCAACCGGCACCGTCGAGCTCGCCTTCCAGAATGAGCTCACCCGCTTCGACAACCTCATCCACGAAGGAGAATATGGCTATTGATCTTTCCGACCAGGCAGAAATATTGCCTGGTCTTTTTTGTAACGTTTGTGCGCCTCGCGCGTTAATAGGGTGAAAGGGGGTGAGGAGCGTGGATTTTGAAGAGATCTATCAGCTGTATTTTAAAGACGTGTTTCTCTATGTGCGCAGTCTCTCGGTAGAAGAGAGTGTTGCCGAAGAGGTGACGCAGGAAACGTTTTTCAAAGCATTGAAGGCGATCGACAGCTACGATGGCCGTAAGGACATTCGCGCCTGGCTGTTTACGATCGCGCGCAATACCTATTATTCCGGGCTGCGCAAGCAAAAGCCTATGAGCGATGAGTCGCCGCCGGAGTTTGCCAGCCCGCAACAGGATTTCACGCTGCAGTTCGTCGATGAGGAACGCGCGCTCCTCATCCACCGTTTTTTGCACGAGATGAAGGAGCCGTACAAAGAAGTGTTCAACCTGCGCGTATTCGGCGAGCTGTCATTTGAAAAGATCGGCAGCATTTTCGGCAAGAGCGCCGGCTGGGCGCGCGTGACCTATTATCGGGCAAAGCAGCAGATCGCCCAGTATATGGAGGTGATGGACGATGAAAAATGAACTTTCGTGCGAAATCGTACGAGATCTTTTGCCACTTTATATGGACGATGTGACGAGCGACGTGACAAAACATGCCGTCGACGATCATTTGGCGCATTGTGAAACCTGCCGGAAGGAGGCGGAGAAAATGAGAGAATCGCTCGTTCTGCCGATCAACGAAAAGCTCCAGCGTTCACAGGCGAATATATTGAAGCGGATCCGCAAACGCTTCTTCAGGAAAAAAGTGGTCATTTCGCTGCTCTCGATTCTAGTCGCGGCCGCTGTGCTCATTGGCGCGTATTCTTACATGACGCTGCACCAAACGGTCATTCCGTACGATGGCGAGACGGTCACGGTGCGAGAGCTGAATGGCGAGGTTTACGCCAGTTGCACGTCTGATATAGCAGCAGGGTCTGTCGCCTGCATTCCATCGCCAGTCATGATCGACGGTGAGCGGCAGGATGTTGTTGCCGTTTATTTTTATCAGACGCTGTGGTCTGCTTATGTCGAGCCGCACCTACCGTTCCGGGAAGATGCGACAGAGCTCACCTTTGCCCTCGGCAGGATCGATGGACAGGGAGAGCAAGTCGACATGGTGCTCTATGGCGACTACGATTATCAGAAGCTGATCTGGGAAGAATGGCAGACAGAATCCGACGGAACCATTGCTGGCATGGATTGCGTGTGGAAAAAAACATCATAATTTTCACGGACGAGCGTCAAAATTTGCCGACGCTCGTCCTTTTAGGCGTCATATTTAATTAATATAGATATTATTTATCGACGGAGGATCTGAAAAATCCTACCCATTTGCAGAAAGATTTGCAACAGGAACGTACTTGCTAATAATATTGCAATAAAAGTGCATTTACGTCAATTTACGGAATTGGTACAATTGTGAAATAATTCGCTAAAGTGCATACCTGGAATAAAAGAAGCTTGATTATCCGAACATAGAAATAATGATTATTCGCTATATGGTTGCCGTGTTGGCTAGAGATGATTTGGGGGTCGAAATTTTGCGAAATCTATGATAAATTAATAGAGTAATGTTGAGGTTCGGGATTCAGACAATGCCGGACCAAGAATTTTGAATGGGGGCTTATTATTTATGAAATGCTCAAATCGTATTAGCGGTATGCAGGAATCTCCAATCCGTAAGCTGGTTCCATATGCAAACGCAGCTCGTGCAAACGGTAAAAAAGTTTATCCACTGAACATCGGTCAGCCTGATATCAAAACTCCAGAAGGTTACTTCGATGCGATCAAGAACTTCAAACAGGAAGTCCTTGAATACGCAGACTCCCACGGGGATTTCACCCTGATCGATGAGATCAGCAAGTACTATGCGCGCAACAACATGGACTTCGCTCCAGAAGATATCCTTATCACCAACGGTGGTTCTGAAGCTCTGATGTTCGCTATGATCGCTATCTGCGACCCAGGCGAATCTGTTGTCGTTGTTGAACCATTCTACACCAACTACAACGGCTTTGCTTCTGCTGTCAGCGTTAACTGCGAAGGCATCATCACCAAGGCTGAAAACGGCTATCGTCTGCCATCCAAGGAAGAAATCCTTGCTCAGATCAGCGACAAAGCACGCGCCATCATCATCACCAACCCATCGAACCCTACCGGTGTTGTTTACACCAAGGAAGAGCTGCAGATGGTTGCTGAAATCGCAGTAGAAAAAGATCTCTTTGTCATCGCCGACGAAGTATATCGTGAATTCGTTTATGATGGTGAATTCTACAGCCTGGCTTACTTCCCAGAACTGAAGGATCGTCTCATCATGATCGACTCCGTATCCAAGCGTTACAGCGCTTGCGGCGCTCGTATCGGTTCCCTCGCTTGCAAGAACCCAGAAATTATCGCTAACGTTCTCAAGCTCTGCCAGGGCCGTCTCTCCGTATCCACTCTGGATATGATCGGCGCTACCGCTCTCTATGCTGAAACGCCAAAGAGCTATCTCGACGAAGTCAACGAAGAATACAAACATCGTCGTGACGTTACCTACGATGCACTGCAGAAGATGGATGGCGTTGTTTGCGCTAAGCCAGAAGGTGCTTTCTACATCTCCGTTAAGCTCCCTGTCGACGATTCCGAAAAGTTCATTATCTGGGCTCTCGAAAACTTCGACTACAACGGCGAAACCCTTATGATGGCTCCTCTCGCAAGCTTCTATTCCCAGCCTGGTCATGGCGTTGACGAAGTACGTATCGCTTACGTGCTCAACGCTGACGACATGGAAAAATCCATGAAGGTTCTGGCTGAAGCTCTGAAAGCTTACCCGGGCCGCAAATAATTACCGCTAAACGAAAATCGCTTGCTCGGTGACGGGCAAGCGATTTTTTGTATCTTGTTTCTGGCAGAAAAAGAAAAACCTTTACGCAACAGCAATGTGATGCGTAAAGGTGATGGTCATTCGAGATTGATGAAGGATTCCTGGCTCAGGCGGCTGATCATCTGCGCGCCGGCGGTGTTGCCGTTGTAAATGAAAATGTGGCTGTCGCCGATCACATCGAAATGCGTTTCGAGGAGGATGTTGCCAATGCCTTTGTTGAGCTGGCTCTCAGAAACGTTGGAATAGATCAGATGGTTTGGCGCTTGTTCGACGGCGGCGTCCACTTTTTCTGGCACCTGGTCAGGAATTTCGTCGCGCAAATTGAGCTCGGTGAGAGAGTCGATGCATTCGTCGCGCAGGAAGGTGACGAGCTTTTCGTCGAGACGGCGCACCTTGGACATTTCTTCGAGGAGCATCTGATACGCAGTCTGGCCCTGGTTGTTGCCGATGTAGATATAGATATCCGTTCCCACAACATTGGTGAACTGATGGGATGTCAGGAAAAGCTTGCTGCTGACCTGATTTGGTTTCGCTATACTGAAGATGACCTTGTCAGAACCTTCATTGGTCAGGTCCTGGAGCGCGTCGTCGGTGAGCACGTCGTCGACTTCGTACTTCAACAGGTCCATGTTTTGACAAACCTTTCTGACTAAGGCTTCCTTGGTGGGTCTCATAAATCTTACCTCCCGATGGATGGAATGAAATCATTATAACACATTGTTGCGAATTGTGATATAGAAGACAGCATATTTTTTCTTCCGATATAGTTATTTCTCAGCGATTTTATCCGAAAAATGGTGTGCTGAGGATAACGACGGCAACACCTGCAGCGAGAAACGGAATGAGCGGAAGGCTTGCGCCGCGTTTGACTTTCTTTATATTGATGAGATAGAGGGCGTAGACGAGCGCGCAGAAGATCCCGATGAGAAAAGCGTGGGTCACAGCGACGGTGCCGAGATAAAAGCCGGAGATCGCCATAAAGAGCACGTCGCCGCTGCCCAGTCCCTGCGGAAAGAGGCGCAAGATGATGAAAAGCGGCAGCGCGACGATGACTGCGCCGATGGCCTGATCGAGCCAGAGATGTGCGCCGTAAAGCACGCTGTCGAGGATGAGCAGGACGCTGTAAAGGATCAGATCGCTGTCGTGAATCTGCTGCAGCTGCCAGTCGTCGAGGCTGAGCAGAAGCAGGAGGGCGAAGATGCTGCAAAGGAGTATCGTGTGCGGCGCTGGCGCGGTGCTGAGGCTGAGCAGCGCGCAGAGAATGGCGACGACTGTTTCGAAAAATGGCAGGGATTTTGGGATCGGCGCGCCACAATAGCGGCAGTGTCCGCTGCTGAAAAAATAGCCGAGGATCGGTACGAGATAAAGCGGCGCGATGGTTTGGCCGCAGTGGAGACAGCGGGAGCGATCGATCTGCGAGAGGTTTTTCTGGCGACGCTCGGCGAAGCAGGGGATGAAACTTCCCAGGCAGGCGCCGAAGATGAAAAAGAAGAGGGTAGTCATTGGATCACCTCAGAAAGGATAGTAATATGAGCATTTTTTCAAAGGCTGTGGCCGCCGGCGCTACAGATCTGCATCTGGAGTCAGGCGGCAGCATCTATATGCGGCGGCTGGGGCGGCTTGTTTTTGAGAGCGCGTGTTCCAGCACGATGTTCGCAGAAATAAATGGGACGCTGCAGACAGCGGCTGCTTTGGATGATTCTATTGTAAACAGAGAAGCAAGGGAGGTCAAAGATTTTTCCTGCGCACTGCCGGAGGTCGGTCGTTTGCGTGTGCGGCGTTATCTGGCGAACGGCAGGGAATGTCTGGCCATCCGTCTGCTGCCGCAGCAGATTCCGGAGGCGGAAGCGCTCGGCTGGCCGGAAGCGGTGCTGCCGCTGTGTCAGCTGCGACAGGGACTGATCCTGGTCACAGGTGCTTCTGGCAGCGGCAAATCGACAACGCTGGCGGCGATGATCGAGCAAATCAATCGCACGCGCGCCTGCCATATCCTCACGTATGAATCGCCGGTGGAGTATGTTTTTGAAAACAAACAGGCGCTGATCCATCAATGCGATGTGCCGGGAGAAATGCCTTCTTTTGCTGCAGGGGCGCGGGATGCGCTGCGCATGGATGCGGATGTGATCATGCTGGGCGAGCTCGCTGATCGGGAAACGATGCGCGCGGCAATGAAGCTGGCTGAGAGCGGGCATCTTGTGCTTGCGACGATGCACACAGGCGCAGCGGCTGAAGCGGTTGGCTATTTTATCAACCATTTCGCGCCGGAGGATCAGCTGCTCGTGCAGCACCAGCTGGCGGCCATGCTGCGCGCTGTGATCTCGCAGCGGCTATTGCCACATCGCAGCGAAGAGGTGCTGGTTCCTGTCTACGAGCTGCTGCTGAACAACACAGCGGTGGCCAATCAGATCCGCAAATCAGAATATGCACAGCTGGCGACGAATATTGAGCTTGGGCGCAGCGAGGGCATGGTGCTTTTGGAGGAAAGCCTGGCATTGCAGGTGCGCGCTGGCAGGATCGCGCCGCACGTGGCGCTGGCAGCGGCGAATCAGCCGGAGCGTTTGCAGAAATTATTGATGTGAGCTGAGCGCAAAAATCTGTCATCAAAACCTGTAACTAAAAATCCTTGGCAGAGCGGGCTGGATATTGTATAATTTTTATATTGGACAGAATGTGTTCAACTGAACGAACAATGGATCATAGATTTTACAGATAAAGGAACGTTTGTAAATGCGAAAAATACTTACGCTGATCTGTATTGTTGGTCTGTGTGTCACGCTTTTTGCTGGCTGCGACTGGAATGTCTCAGACGCTGTTTCAGCGATCGCTGGTGAAAAAGCCATGGCGAAGAATAACACAGCTGAAACTGAAGAAATCGAAGAAACGCCGGCACAAACGACGCCGCTGCAGGTGGCCTGTGTTGGCGACAGCAATACAGAAGGTTTTGATGAAAAAAATTACCCAGCCGTTTTGGGCGAGCTTTTGGGTGAAGGATATGTGGTGACGAATTACGGTGCCAGCGGCGCAGCAGCCATGCATGGCATCTCTGCTTCCTACGATGATACAGATATGTACACGCAGAGCATTTCCAGTTCGCCGGATATTGTGGTGATCATGTTTGGCACCAACGACAGCGCCGCCTGGAAAGACGAAGCCACCTTTGCTGCAGATTATGAAAAGCTCATCTCCACTTACGCAGCGCTCGACTCCAAGCCTCGCGTTTTCCTCTGCACGCCGCCGGCACCGCATCTGGAAAAAGCCAAAGAGGGCAGCGAGTCGAAAGTGCAGCCGGATAAATATGAGCAGATCAACAAGGTCATCAAGGACGCGGCGAAGCTTCACGATCTGCCGCTCGTCGATATTTATGAGCTCACAAAGGAAAAGCCGGATTGGTACATTGGCGATGGCATTCATCTCAACGAATATGGCTCTCGTCTGGTGGCAAAGACCGTCGCGAATACAATTCAGAAATAAACTGATCAATCAAAAGAAGCGGACACTGCGCCGCTTCTTTTTTTATCGAAAATTATCCGTGCCCGTTGCGTAATATTTTCTGCACGTTTCGCAGAAAAAGATAAAATTATGTCTCACGTATGGATTTATGACGCCTCATGGGCTATAATGAGCATATAATTTTGAATGACAGGGGGACCATCATGGGTAAGAAAACCATTGAGGACATCAATGTCAGCGGCAAACGCGCATTGGTCCGTGTAGATTTCAACGTTCCTAGAGACAAGGCAACTGGCGCCATCACCGACGATGCGCGTATGCGCGCTGCGTTGCCAACCATACAGTATCTGATCGATCACGGCGCAAAAGTTATCGTCATGAGCCATCTCGGCCGTCCAAAAGGCAAGGTGGTGGAAGAATTGCGCCTGGACAAAGTTGGCGAACATTTCGCAGAGCTTCTCGGAAAACCTGTGAAAAAGCTCGACGAATGTGTTGGCCCAGAAGTAGAGGCTGCTGTCGCTGAAATGAAAGATGGCGACGTGGTCCTTTTGGAAAACGTCCGCTTCCATCCGGAAGAAGAAAAGAATGACGTTCATTTTGCGAAAAAACTGGCGGCGCTCGGCGATATTTTTGTCAACGACGCTTTCGGTACGGCGCATCGCGCTCATTGCTCGACGGCGGGCATTGGCACCTATCTGCCAAGCGTCAGCGGTTATCTCATGAAAAAAGAGCTGGCCGGGCTCGGCGCTGCCCTTTCCAAGCCGGAAAAACCATTTGTGGCGATCATCGGCGGCGCAAAGATCTCCGACAAGATCGGCGTTGTCAGTTATCTGATCGGTAAGGCCGACACCATCATCATCGGTGGCGGTATGGCCAATACCTTCCTGGCGGCGCAGGGCTATGACATGAAGGCTTCTCTCGTTGAGCCGGAGAGCCTCGACGTTGCTAAAGAAACCCTCGCACAGGCCAAGGAAGCCGGCACCGATCTGCTCCTGCCAGTTGACGTGACGATCGCAGCCGCTTTTGACGCGCCTGAAACAGCGAAGACCGCTGATATTGATGCGATCGACGATGGCTGGATGGCGCTGGATATCGGGCCAAAGACCATCGCACTCGCAGAAGAGAAGATCAAAAATGCCAAGACAGTCATCTGGAATGGTCCTATGGGCGTTTTTGAACAGGATGCTTTTGCCGTTGGGACCAACGCGCTGGCAAAAGCCGTTGCGCTCTCTGATGCGTATTCCGTTGTCGGCGGCGGGGATTCTGTCGCAGCTGTGAAGAAATCTGGCATGGCAGACAAGATCAGCCACATCTCCACTGGCGGCGGCGCATCTCTTGAATTCATGGAAGGGCGTCTCCTGCCAGGGCTGGCTGTGCTTGAAGAACGGGAGGACTGAGATGGTTAGACGACCACTCTTTGTGGCCAACTGGAAAATGAACAAGACCATGGCCGAAACAAAAGAGTTCCTGAACACATTTAATACTTACGACTTGCCGGCATCCTCCGATGTCGCCATCTGTGCACCGTTTATCGATCTGCCAGTGCTGGCGGATCAGGCAAAGGTTGCTGTTGGCGCTGAAGACGTATATCCGGCAGACAAAGGCGCCTTCACCGGCGAAATCTCGGCAGAAATGCTGAAGGAGTGCGCTGTCAGATACGTCATCGTTGGACACAGCGAACGCCGTCAGCTGCTGGGCGAATCGGATGCCTTTGTCGCAGAAAAATACCATTACTGCACGAAAAACGGCCTGGCGCCGATCCTCTGTGTGGGCGAAAGCCTGGAGCAGCGCGAAGCTGGCGAAGCAGAGGCCTGGTGCAAGGCGCAGCTGGATGCTGTGTTTACAGGCGCAGAAACCTTGCCGGAAGAAGTGGTCGTTGCCTATGAGCCACTCTGGGCGATCGGCACCGGAAAAACCGCCACGTCCGCTGACGCGCAGCAGATGATTGGTGCGCTCCGCGCACATCTCGCCGGGCTCATCGGAGACGAGCAGGCCGCTTCGGCGCGTCTGCTTTACGGTGGCTCTGCGAAAGCGAGCAACATTCGCGAGCTGATGGCGCAGCCGGATATCGACGGCGGTCTCATCGGCGGCGCAAGCCTGGCGCCAGACAGCTTCCTGGCGCTGATCAACGAAGGAAGTGCTGATATTGACTAAACCTGTGGTTTTAATGATCCTCGATGGCTGGGGAATCAATCCGGACTGCACCAACAATGCTGCCTGCCTGGCAAAGACACCGCGCCTCGACGCGCTGTTTGCAGAATGTCCGCACGCGACCCTCGCCTGCAGCGGCGAAGCCGTCGGACTTCCCGACGGTCAGCAGGGCAATTCTGAGGTCGGCCATCTGAATCTTGGCGCTGGGCGCGTGGTCTATCAGGATCTTCTGCGCATCACGCGCGATATCCAGGATGGCAGCTTTGAAAAAAATCCTGCCTTTGTGCGCATGATGACACGCCTGAAGGAAGAAGACCACGCCCTGCATCTCATGGGGCTGCTTTCTGACGGCGGCGTGCATTCTCATCAGGAGCATCTCTATGCCCTGCTTGAGATGGCGAAAAATTTTGGCCTGACAAAGGTCTATGTGCATGCGTTCATGGATGGCCGCGATGTGTCGCCAACCTCTGGCGTGCACTACCTCGCCCAGCTCCAGGAAAAGCTCGATGCCATCGGCGTTGGCCAGCTGGCGACTGTCAACGGACGTTACTATGCCATGGACCGCGACAAACGCTGGGAGCGCGTTGAGCGCGCCTGGAAAGCGATGGTGCGTGGCGAAGGCGAGCAGGTTTCAGATGTGCAGGCTGCCATGCAGGCGTCTTACGAAAACGATGTGACCGATGAGTTCATCGTGCCGATGGTCGTGCAGGGCGTGGAAGGGCGCATTCAAGAAGAGGATGGGATCATCTTCTACAATTTCCGCGCCGACCGCGCAAAACAGCTGTCGCGCAGCTTTGTGGATCCTGACTTTGACGGCTTTGACCGCCAGGGCTTTGTGCATATTGAGCTTATCAGCATGACAGAATACGACGCTAGCCTGGAAGACATGCTCAACGTGGCGTATCCACCGCTGGTGCTCACCAATACCATGGGTGAATGGCTCGCCAAGCAGGGAAAAGTGCAGCTGCGTACCGCAGAAACAGAAAAATATGCCCACGTCACCTCATTTTTTAATGGCGGCGTCGAAGCACCGAATGAAAATGAAGAGCGTGTGCTGATCCCATCGCCAAAAGTCGCGACCTACGACCTGCAGCCGGAAATGAGCGCGCAGGCTGTCGCAGATACCGTTGTGGACGGTGTAGCGAGCGGAAAATACGATTTTATTTTGGTCAACTTTGCCAATCCGGATATGGTTGGCCATACTGGCGTGCTCACAGCAGCGATCCAGGCGATGGAAACCGTCGATGGCTGCGTCGGCCGCATTGTCGACGCTGTGGAAAAGGCCAGCGGCAAGCTCCTCATCTGCGCCGATCACGGCAACTGTGAGAAGATGGCGAACGAAGACGGCTCGCCGTTCACTTCACACACGACCAATCCTGTGCCGGTCATCCTTGTGGGCGACAACCGCACACTCCATGACGGACGCTTGTCCGACGTAGCACCGACGGTACTCGACCTGATGCAGCTCGATCAACCTGAAGAAATGACAGGTTCATCCTTATTGAATGAGTAAAAGGAGAAAGTTAAAATGGCAAAAATTGAACGTATTGTTGCAAGAGAAATCCTCGATTCCCGTGGCAATCCAACGGTAGAAGTCGATGTCGTCACCGAATTTGGCGATCTCGGCCGCGCCGCTGTGCCATCCGGCGCATCCACCGGCGCTTTTGAAGCTGTTGAACTGCGCGATGGCGACAAATCTCGCTACCTCGGTAAGGGCGTAACGAAAGCTGTTGGCTTTGTCAACGAAGAGATCGCGCCACGCCTCATCGGCTGGGACGTCAGCGATCAGACCGCCATCGATGCTGAACTGATCCGCCTCGATGGCACCGACAACAAGGGCAAATTTGGCGCCAACGCCATCCTCGGCGTTTCTCTGGCTTGCGCCAAGGCTGCTGCCATGGACGCTGCTCTGCCACTGTATCGCTACATCGGCGGCGCCAATGCAAAGGTTCTGCCAGCGCCAATGATGAACATCCTGAACGGCGGCAAGCACGCCGACAACAACGTCGACATCCAGGAATTCATGGTCATGCCGCTTGGCGCAAAATCCTTCAAGGAAGCGCTGCGCATGGGCACCGAAGTGTTCCATTCTCTGAAGGCTGTGCTCAAGAGCAAGGGCTACAACACCGCTGTCGGTGACGAAGGCGGCTTTGCACCAAATCTCAGTTCCAACGAAGAAGCCTTCCAGGTGATCGTTGAAGCCATCAAAGCTGCCGGCTTTGTTCCTGGTGAAGACGTTTACCTCGCGATCGATGTTGCATCCTCCGAGCTTTACAAGGATGGCATCTATCACCTCGCCGGTGAAGGCGTAGACCGCACCGCCAGCGAAATGGTTGATTTCTATGAAGCCATGCTCGACAAATACCCAATCATCTCCATCGAAGATGGTCTTTACGAAGACGACTGGGAAGGCTGGAAGGAAATGACCGAGCGCATCGGTAAACGTGTGCAGCTCGTCGGCGACGACCTCTTTGTTACCAATACCCGTCGTCTCAGCCGCGGCATCAACAACGATGTTGCCAACAGCATCCTCATCAAGGTTAACCAGATCGGTACCCTCACCGAAACCCTCGAAGCTATCGAAATGGCAAAAGAAGCCGGCTATACCGCCGTTGTTTCTCACCGTTCCGGCGAAACCGAAGACACCACCATCGCAGACATCGCTGTTGCGACCAACGCTGGTCAGATCAAAACTGGCGCGCCATCCCGCACCGATCGTGTGGCAAAATACAACCAGCTCCTGCGTATTGAAGAAGATCTTGCTGGCCGCGCCATCTATCGTGGCAGAGACGGGTTCTACAATCTCAAATAAGCCTTGCAAACTGGCGTGAGATATGATATCATCTATTAATGGCTGATAACCAAAGCCTATTTTCGGATTAAGGAGGATATTGTATGTTGCATACCGTTTTGCAGATTCTGCAAATCATCTGCTGCCTTGGCGTCATTGCTACAGTCTTGCTGCAGTCCGGACGTAGCGCTGGTTTATCTGGCTCCATCAGTGGCGGTGCAGAAACATTCCTGGGCAAGAAAGGCCTGGATGATCAGTTGGCAAAAGCGACTGCTGTCTTTGCGCTTTTGTTCATGATCTTCTCTTTTGTACTGACCATGCTGCTTAGCTAGAATTTGATACGATGCATGCTTCGGGATGCATCGTATTTTTTATGGGAAGGAACATCAACATGTATATTAATAAAAAATTCCTCGATTTCATGTTCACCAATAAAATGCACTACGAAGGAAAAACAGATTCCACCTTCATGGTCAAAGAGCCGCAGGGCGTGCTCGTCGTGACAAAGGGACGCCTCGCCATGGCAGATCCTTACGCCATCAATTATGGCATCGTTGTCACAGAGGATATTCCGAACGATAAGTTTCCAATCTACACGTTTACCGCGCATCTCGAGCCACACGACGAGGTGCACGTAGCCGGCTTCCTGCTGCAGTTCGACGAAGAAGCGGTGCCAGATGAGTGGAAAATGTGCCTGCCTGCTGATATCAACGCCGATGAGATTCCTGACGACGGATATTACGGCGTGGCAACCGAGAGCGGCAACATCACCGTCTGCGCAGAGCAGACCATCGGCTGGCTGCTCGAGCATCTCGAAGAATCTGCCGAGGTGCTCGAGGATATTGAAAAACAGCTCGGCGCCACCTATTTTTCCAATGGCGGCGTGGCAAATTCCAAGCTGCCAAAGCTCGACGTCAATCTGATCACCATGGTTGGCGGCAGTCCCGACGAACAGGGCTATCCAGCGTACTGGGGCTACAAAGACGGCAAAGTTGTCTGCATGGCCATCGATTTTCTTGTCGTTGACTGATAGTTTCTCTTGACTGTGCGGCCATTTCTCTGTAATATTTAATAGGGCACCCTTTGTAAAGAAGGGCCATTATTGTGCTTACGTCCCTATTCGCGTGAATAGGGATTTTTTTGTTATAGAAACAAGGAGGAACATATGACAAAATACATCTTTGTGACAGGCGGCGTCGTTTCTTCGATCGGGAAAGGGATCGTCGCAGCATCTTTGGGACGTTTGCTGAAGAATAAAGGGTACAAGATCACCATCCAGAAATTTGACCCATACATCAATGTGGACCCGGGAACCATGAGCCCTTACCAGCATGGTGAGGTTTTTGTTACCGAAGATGGTACCGAAACAGACCTCGACCTCGGGCACTATGAACGTTTTATCGATATCAACCTGAACAAATATTCCAATGTGACGACCGGGAAGGTGTATTCTGAAGTCATTCGCAAGGAACGCCGCGGCGATTATCTCGGCGCCACCGTGCAGGTTATTCCACACATCACCGACATGCTGAAGGAAAAGATTCGTCGCGCCGGTGAAACGTCTGACGCAGAGATCGTCATCACAGAAGTTGGCGGCACCGTTGGGGATATTGAATCCACCCCATTCATCGAAGCCATCCGCCAGATGAAATCCACCGTCGGCGCCGACAACGTCTGCTACATCCACACCACGCTGATCCCATATCTGCACGCTGCCGGCGAAATGAAGACCAAGCCAACCCAGCACAGCGTCAAGGAACTGCGCGGCATCGGTATCCAGCCGGATATCCTCGTTGTCCGCACCGAAAAGGCTATGAGCCAGAGCATGCGCGAAAAGCTCGCTCTGTTCTGCGACGTTGAGCCGGAAGCCATCATCGAATCCCGCGACGCAGAAATCCTCTATCAGGTTCCGCTGAATCTGCAGGCACAGGGCATGGACGACATCGTTTGCCGCAAGCTCAAGCTGGAAGAACGCCCTGCCGACATGACCGAATGGAAGGCGCTTGTTGACCGCATCGCGAAGATCAATCAGAGCGTGCGCATCGCCCTCGTCGGGAAATATGTGCAGCTGCATGACGCTTATCTCTCTGTCATCGAATCGCTGAGCCACGCCGGCTTCTATCACGACGTAGAGATCCATATCGACTGGGTCGACGCTGAAACGCTGACAGCCGATAACCTTGCTGAAAAGCTCAGCGCTGCAGACGGCATTCTCGTGCCTGGTGGCTTTGGCGAACGCGGCATCGAAGGAAAGATCCTCGCTATCCAGTATGCACGCGAAAACAAGGTGCCATTCATGGGCATCTGCCTCGGCATGCAGATGGCTGCCGTCGAATTTGCCCGCCACGTCATCGGTTGGGAAGATGCAAATTCTGCTGAATTTGACAAGCAGACGCCACATAACATCATCGACCTCATGCTCGACCAGAAAGACGTCGAAGACATGGGCGGCACCCAGCGCCTCGGCCAGTATCCATGCCGACTCGTGGAGGGTACCCTCGCTCGTGAGCTCTACGGTTGCGAAGAAGTTGGCGAACGCCATCGCCATCGCTACGAATTCAATAACGATTTCCGTGAAATCTTCGCCAACAATGGCATGGTCTTTTCCGGCCTTTCTCCAGACGGTAAGCTCGTCGAGATCATTGAATTGCCAGAGCATCCATTCTTTATCGCCAGCCAGTTCCATCCAGAATTCGTCTCCCGTCCAAATCGTCCACAAAGCATCTTTAAAGGCTTTATCGGCGCAGCAAAGACATACAACGAAGGAAAGTAGTTTTTTATTTTGTCATTAATGCTTGACCACAGCAATGTGAAGAGATATTCTGTTGCTGTGGTCAAGTTTTTATTTTTATATTAGTATTTTCTGAAACGGAGAGATACAATATGAGTCAGGACACAGAAATTACAACAACTTCACCTTGGTTTAGAGAGTCACGTTTAGGAGAAATTACTAAAGAAGATGTTGAACTTATAAAACAATTAGGTTGCCTACAGGTTTATCCAAAAGGATCTTATATTCATTTTGATGGAGACCATATTGATGATTTTATGTATATAGACAAAGGGTTGGCGAGATTTTTTATTTCAAATGAAGAAGGAATTGAGAAAACGGTTTATTATACAGATAGATTTGTTTCAATCGAATGTTATTTTCATAGACAGCCAACACATACTAATTGCATAGCAGAAGAGGACATAGAATTATATCGTGTTAATCGTGCTTATGAGGATGTTTTGATGGAACGTAAAAGTATTCGAGATTTGATTGTAAGGTCACTTGCGGTGAAATGTCGAATTAACGGATGGCAAGTTTCGGATTTGACATTAGCGAAACCTATTCAACGCATCGCGCGAATTTTGTGTTGTTATTATTTTGACGAAGAACCAGATTCTAATCATAAATTATTACATCAGGAAATTGCGGATTTGACAGGATTGCATCGTGTTACAGTTACGAATTATATTAATGATCTGCGGAAAAGAGGGATCATTGAGCAGACAAAACATAAGACCTGGGTGATAAAAGATAGACAGGCGTTAAGGGATTTGGCATTTGAAGGAGATATAATAGAATAGTTTTGAAGAAAACAACAGAGCAGCTCAGAAGCTTTTTCAACTTCTGAGCTGCTCTGTTTTATCGTGGAAAAAAATTAAGACACTACGCAGCTAATCCCGCCATCGACAGTAATCTGCGTGCCCGTAATGTAATTTGATGCGTCGCTAGCAAGAAAGATTGCGGCACCTGCGAGATCGCGCACATTTGCAACACGGCCAAGTGGCGTTGCAGCAGTAAATTGTGCTACGAGTTTATCACGCTGTGGATTGTCATCCAGTAAACCTGTATCAACAAATCCTGGGCAGATTGCATTAACGCGGATATTATATGGAGCGAGATCGCTGGCCATAACTTTGCTCATTTGCAAAATACCGCCTTTACTTGCGCAATATGGGCTGGTATTTTGGAGAGCCATAAAACCACCAACAGAAGCCATGCTGATGATGCTACCGCCTGTTCCGTTTGCAGCCATCTTTTTAGCTACAGTTTGTGCAACAATAAATTGTCCGGTAAGATTGATGTTAATAATTTTTTTCCAAGTTTCGAGATCGACTTCTAAAAATGGCATCTTTTTATTTACGCCTGCATTATTGACGAGCACATTAACACCGCCTAGTTTTTTATCGGCTTCGTCAACCATGGCAGCAACAGCTTCTGGATCTGAGACGTCACAAGCGTAGCCAATTGCTATTTGATTTGGCGCGAATTCTTTGATTTCAGCAGCTACTTTGTCTAAATCTGACTGTGTGCGACTGACGAGCATCAAATCGGCACCTGCTCTGGCAAAATCTTTTGCCAATTCAGCGCCGATACCGCGTCCAGCACCAGTGATTATTACTTTCCTTCCTTCTAATGAAAACATGGACATGAATGATTCCTCCTTAAAAATGCTTTCAATCTGTAACGGTTATTAAATTTATATCATATTTTAAAGGATAGCTCAGTTGTTTGAACTACATTGAAAATAAATTCCATAAAAAATACTTTGAAAATTTCGTGCAATGTAGTTTCAATTACCGAAAGCAAAAAGCTGAAAAGCTATAATGATAAAAAAGATTGATTGCACCAATAATCGTAAAGGAGTTGTTAAAAATGGCAAAAAATCAATCTGTTGAAACGCAAAGAATGAAATATTATATTCATTCTTTGATCTGTATTGTTATTATGTTTGGGTTTAAGTACATTCCACCGTTTACAGACTCGATAACAGAAGTTGGAATGAATTCTCTGGGTATTTTCCTTGGTGTGCTTTATGGTTGGAGCTTTGTCAGTATGATTTGGCCATCCTTGTTGGGCATGGTGGCATGTGGTTTCACAGGATTGATGACAGTTCAGGATAGTTTCCTGCAAGGCTTCGGTGCTGACGTTGTTCTTGTCACTTTATTTGTATTTATGTTTGCGGCATTCATGGAACAAAGTGGGCTGAACCGTTGGATTGCCAACTGGTTTATCAGTCGTAAAATCGTCATTGGTCGTCCTTACGTTTTTCTGACAATGATGACATTAAGTGCTTGGGTTTTGTCAGCATTTTCGCAAATTTTTGCGGCAATCATCGTGCTTTGGAGTGTATTCTATAGCATGAGTAAAGAACTGGGCTTTGAGAAAAAATCTCCATTTGTAAACTGTGTTTTATTTGGTATTGTAGTAGGTGGGACGCTTGGTGCGATTACCTTCCCATTTAATCCAATGGATGTTATCGTGCTCGGAATGATGCAGTCTTCAGTTGGTTTGACCGTAAACTATGTGACGTTTTCCTTGTTCAATATTGTATTCTGCGGAATTATAGTTTTGTTATATACATTACTTGTTAAATTTGTGTTTAGACCAGATGTAGGCATTTTGTCGGAAAAGGTTGACCGTTTTGCTCATCTTCGCAATGTTAAAATGGACAGTGATCAAAAAATGGCTGTTATTGCTTTGGTGATCTTTTTGTTGATGCTGCTCACCCCTGGCATTCTTCCTGCAGATTGGCCTTTCATTTCAGTTCTTTCTGGCTTGAGTGTGTCTGGTTCTGCTGTTGTAGTTCTTATTGTATTAATGATTGTTCGCAATAAAAAGTCTGGTCAGAACGAAGCCATCTTGAATTGGGGAAAGGCTGCTGCCAAGGGCGTCAACTGGGATGTTATTATTTTACTTGCATCGACAATGCCTATTTCTGCAGCACTTGAATCGGATGAATCTGGGGTATTGGCTACTTGTGAAGCATTTTTACGCAGCCAGATTGGTGATATGTCTCCACTACTTGCTATTGCATTTATTTCCGTTGCACTCGCGATTATCACACAGTTTACGCATAATGCAGTATTGTTGATCATCTTCGTGCCAATGCTTTGCCCATTGGTTGAGTCCTTCGGTATCAATCCAATTGTTATGGCAGTAACGCTGATGTTTGCGGTTCAGTCTGCATTGGCTACACCAGGTGCATCTACTCAAGCTGCAATGGTATTCTCGAATACCGAATGGGTTGATAAAGGAATGATTTTTAAGTTGGCGTTGAGCTCTGCTATCCTTATGGTTATTGTTACGCTAGTTGGTGTTCTTCCAGTAGCAAATATCGTATATTAATTTCATTTTGTAGTTTTAATTACTGTCGTTTATGAAAAGCGATGGTACAATATAATCAGTTAATTCAGATGCTTTATTGTGATAGGAGGACTTATAATGAGAAAAGCAAAACACGGTTTGACAGAATGGAAAGTGGAAAAAGCATGCGCTGGGTACACCATTTTTGCACCAATGGTTCAGTGCGATAAACAATTGGATGAAAAAGGTCAGAGTTATGTATATATGATTGATATGAAGGGGGACATTGTCCATCATTGGACAATCCCTGGTCTCATGAGAATGCATGGAGAGCTGCTTGAAAACGGCAATCTTCTTTGCTCCTTCTCTGAACCAGGACGTCAAAATCCAAATGGTCTGGCATTTTCTTCTTCTGGTATCGTCGAGCTTGACTGGGATTCTAATATTGTCTGGAAACATGAAGATCCGATGCACGATTGCCACGACCGTTGCCGCCTGAGAAATGGCAATACGCTGTATCTTCGCTATGCGCCACTGACGCCAGAAGAACAGGCAAAGGTTCAAGGTGGAACGCCTGGCACCGAACCTGGTGGTCAGATGTATACTTTTGAAATGATCGAAGTAACGCCAGATGGGAAGGAAGTGGACAATCTCCGACTGGCAGATATTCTCGATCCTGAGATTGATATTTTCACCCCACATGCCACTCGTGAAGTATGGCCTGGTCTGAACTCTGTTGAAGAACTTGCAGATGGTCGTATTATTTCCACCAGTTATAACATGAGCATGATCTACATTTGGAATCGTAAGGAAAGAAAAGTAGACTGGCGCTATGGTAACAAGCCAGGCAAACAAATTTCGTTCCCACACGATCCAACAGAACTGGAAAATGGCAATATCCTTGTTTTCGATAATGGCCGTTATTACGTTGCAAATCCAGATGGCAGCTCTGCAGTATTCCCACCAGATTTCAGTCGCATTCTTGAAATCGATCCTAAAACTGAAGAAACAGTTTGGGAATATCGCGCAGATAATCCAGTCGATTTCTACTCCACCTATATTTCCAGTGCACAGCGTCTGCACAATGGCAATACTTTGATCGATGAAGGTGCCACTGGCCGCCTCTTTGAAGTAACACCTAATAAAGAGATTGTTTGGGAATATATCAATCCATTCTACACCAACAGCGGAAATCGTTTTGGTAAGCTGAATGCTGTCTTCCGCGCACACCGCTATCCATTCAACTATCCAGGATTGGCAGGAAAGAAGTTTGATTTGGAAGCAGAGCAGCCAATCAATCAGCTTTATGGCTTTGAAGCCATGCAGGCAGCCAATAAGATGTAAATAGCCATTAAGGAGGTGCCGCGCAAACAGAAACATGTTTGCGTGGCGCTTTTTTGTTTGGCAAATCGTTGTCGTTGATGAGAAAAAATATTTCTGGGGAGGAAATCCTATGAGAAAAGCAAAATATGGCGTAACAGAATGGAAAGTGGACAAAGCGTATGTTGGTTATACATTGTTTGCACCGATGATGTTGGTAGACAGCCAAATTGCAAACACAAAAGAAAGTTATGTATTTTTGATTGATATGAAAGGAGATATTGTTCATCATTGGACGCTTCCAGGGCTTACGCTTATGCATGGCGAACTGCTTGAGTCGGGCAATCTGCTCTGTTCGTTTTCTGAACCTGGGCGCCAAAGTCCATATGGGATCACTCACACAGCTGCTAAGATCGTCGAATTGGACTGGGATTCCAATATTGTCTGGGAACACGTTGATCCCATGCATGATGACCACGATCGCGCTCGGCTGAAAAACGGGAACACGCTTTATCTTCGCTATGTGCCGCTGAGCGATGAAGAAGCCATGCGTGTTAAAGGCGGTGCCGCTGGCACAGAAAAAAGCAACATGATGTTCACGTTCGAGATGGTTGAGATAACTCCGGATGGACAGGAAGTGGATACATTGCGATTGGCTGATATTCTCGATCCTGACATCGACGTTCTTATTCCGCATGGAACGCGCGAGGTATGGCCGGGGCTCAATTCCATCGAGGAATTGGAAGACGGTCGCATTATTTCCACTAGCTACAACTTAAGCATGATCTACATTTGGAATCGCAAAGAAAGAAAAGTGGACTGGCGCTATGGCAACAAGCCAGGCAAACAAATTTCGTTCCCACACGACCCAACGGAACTGGAAAATGGTAATATTCTTGTTTTCGATAATGGTCGTTATTACGTTGCAAATCCGGATGGAAGCTCCGCTGTTTTCCCACCAGATTTCAGCCGCGTTCTGGAGATTGATCCTAAAACTGAAGAAACAGTTTGGGAATATCGCGCAGATAATCCGGTAGATTTCTACTCCACGTATATTTCCAGCGCTCAGCGCTTGCACAATGGGAATACGCTGATTGACGAAGGCTCCACTGGTCGTTTCTTTGAAGTAACACCTGACAAAGAAATTGTCTGGGAATACATCAGCCCATTTTATAGTCAATGCGACAACCGATTTGCGCATATGAACGCTGTTTTCCGAATTCATCGCTATCCAGTCAACTATCCTGGATTTGAAGGGAAAAATTTTGATCTTGAAGCTGAAAAATCATTCAAGCGGCTTTATGGGTATGAAGCGATGCAGGCTGTGAATAGAAGACAAGTGTGAATGATTAAATAAGAACTCTCTGTGAAATATTACTGTTCATGGACAGAGGACATTGATGGAAAAACGCAAGATTGTCGATGATGGTCAATCTTGCGTTTTTTTATCCTTATTATTGACATATGCCTGTTATGGTGCTATGATAAATCTATAAATGGCATATGCCTATTATTTGGAAAAGAGGTCATCAAAATGAAAGTAGCGATTCCAGTTGATGTGCAGTCTTTGGACAGCGCAGTGGCTGAAAATTTTGGTCGTGCGGCTAACTTCTTATTTTATGATACGGAAACGAAAGAGGTATCTTACTGTGATAATTCTGCGGTAATGAGCCAAGGTGGCGCTGGGATTAAGGCTGCGCAAGTGATCGTTGACGGAGGCGCGGGGGTTTTGGTTACGCCGCGTTGTGGTGAAAATGCAGCGCAGGTGCTTAAAGCGTCTGAGGTGGCGCTGTATTGTTCAATTGCAGGATCTGCACAGGAGAATCTAGATGCTTTCACAGCGGGTACGCTTGCTGCGCTCACCGATATTCACGCGGGATTTCATCATCAGGGGTGATCGTTTATGAAGATCGCTGTGTTGAGCGGTAAAGGTGGCGCAGGTAAGACTTTCGTATCGATCAGTCTAGCTTTGACTGCTGCTTCAGCATGCTATGTCGATTGTGATGTAGAGGAACCGAACGGCCATCTTTTTCTGAGGCCGCAGAATGTTGTTTTGCGTCCGGTGACGAAATTGCTGCCGACATTTGCTGCAGAAAAATGCACAGGCTGCCGGAAGTGTGTAGATTTTTGCCGGTTTAATGCTTTGGCTTACATTAGCAAGAGCCCAATGGTATTCAAGGATGTCTGCCATTCCTGCGGTGGCTGTCTGCTGGTCTGCCCGTCAGAAGCTGCGACGGAAACGCCGGTAGAGGTTGGTCATATTGAACTTGGTCATCGCGGAAAACTTGAGGTCGCGTCCGGCTTTTTGAATATCGGGGAGACGTCTGGCATTGGCATTATCCAGGCATTGCTGCAAATTGCAGAAGGTAGTGAGGCAGAGCATGTCATTATAGATTGCCCGCCTGGGAGTGCTTGTTCGGTTGTTGAGAGCGTGAAAGACGCTGATTTTTGCCTGATCGTTGCTGAACCGACACAGTTCGGCGCACATAATTTTGAAATGGTTGCTGAGTTGGTACAGGTGTTAAAGAAGCCTTGCGCTGTCGTAGTTAATAAGGCGAATGATGAAGATGTGCGCATCGATGCCCTGTGTGCAGCGCGTGGATTGTCTGTATTGGCGCATATCCCTTATCGTGCTGAGACAGCAAAGCAGGGTGCAGAAGGCGCTCTTTCTGTCGAGATTGATCCAACGATGCATCAACAGTTTACCGCGTTGTGGCGGAAGATTCTGGAAGGGAGCGTAAGCGTGTGAAACAGTTGCTGATCCTGAGCGGCAAAGGTGGCACAGGAAAAACGACGACTGCTGCCGCCTTCATTGATTTTGCAAAAGCGCGTGCCTTTGCGGATTGTGATGTTGATGCGCCCAATCTGCATCTGGTCTCAAATTTTACAAAAGAGCCAGCAGTGACGCCATATTTCGGAGGACAGAAAGCACAAATCAATCCAACAATTTGCAGCCGCTGTGGTCGCTGCAAAGAACATTGTCGCTTTGGTGCCATCAGAGAAGATGCACACGGCTTTACAGTAGATCCGATCTCCTGCGAAGGCTGCGGTGTTTGTGTAGCTGTTTGTCCGGTGCAGGCGGTATGCTTGCTGGATGATATGGCAGGCGAGCAGGCGCTTTATCGTGAGAACGCCGTGTTTTCGACTGCAAAGCTCAAGATGGGACGCGGCAATTCCGGAAAACTCGTCACAGAGGTAAAAAAAGCCCTCACCCAAGAAAGTAACGCGGAACTTGTTATTATAGACGGATCACCAGGCATTGGTTGTCCAGTGATCGCTTCGGTGAGTGGCGTGGATATGGTGCTTCTTGTAGCAGAGCCGTCGCTTTCCGGCTTGAGTGACTTGAAGCGTGTCGCACAGATTTGCCGTGGTTTTGGTACAAAAACTGCCATCTGTGTCAATAAAGCCGATATTTCTCCGAAAAATACTGATAAAGTAGCACAATTTTGCGAGGAAGAAGATATTCCGTTTCTTGGAACGATTCCCTACGACAAAGCTGTTCCGCAGGCCATCAATGCCGGACACAGCATTGCAGAGAGTGATTCACCAGCGCGTACAGCGTTGAAAAAGATATTTGAACAAACAATGCAATTACTAAATGAATGATTTTGGAGGCGTATACATATGAAAATCGCAGTTGCAAGCACAGGAGCAATGACTACAGAACATTTCGGACATTGCGAGAACTTCAACATATTTGATGCAGAAAACGGCGTCATTACGAAACAGGAAAGTATTCCAAATCCCGGACATAAGCCTGGTTTCCTGCCAAATTATCTCGGCGATCTTGGTGTCAACGTCGTTATCTCCGGTGGCATGGGACAGGGTGCGATCGATATTTTCAACCAGCGTAATATCGAAGTTATTACTGGTGCAAGTGGCAGTGCAGAAGAATGCGTCAAACGCTATCTGTCCGGGGAACTCGTGTCTACCGGATCAATTTGCCATAAGCATGAACACGCCGGTGAATGCGGTGGTCATCATCACGGCCAACATTGAACTCATCACTTCCGTCTGTCGCAATGACAGGCGGATTTTTTGTGCGATGGACAAACGTGCGGATGATCGTTATAATGAGGAAAGATTGATAAGGAAGGGTGAGGCCGATGTCTGCGAAACAATCTTTGGATACGCTGACACTTGTGCAGCGCTACTGGCGCGCGATGATTCATCCTGGGGCTTTTTGTATTGATGCAACGGCTGGCCGTGGGCATGACACGGAAACGCTCTGCCGTCTGGTTGGCAGGGAGGGGAAGGTATTGGCCTTCGATATTCAGCCGGAGGCGGTGCAAGCGACGCGGGAGCGGCTTGCAAAAGCAGGGCTTAGTGCACGGGTCATCGAAGCAAGCCACACGGAGATGGCGGATTACGCAGCGCCAGAGTCGGTGGATGCCATTGTTTTCAACCTTGGTTATCTCCCGCGCGCCGATCACCGCATTGCCACGCGAGCGGAGACGACGCTGCCAGCTATTGATAGCGGTTTGGCGCTGCTCAAACCTGGTGGCATGATGACGCTTTGTGTGTATCACGGTGGCGACAGCGGTTTTGATGAGCGCGACGCTGTGCTGGCACATGTCGCTGCGCTCGACGCAAAACGCTTTACGGTGCTTGTGAGCAGCTTCAGCAATCGGCCGAATTATCCGCCGATCGCGGTTCTCATCATCAAAGAGCCAAGGGTGTAAAATTTTTTTTCTGTCGTGAATGGAATGACCTTTTTGAATCGTATTCTTAGTGAAAACAATTTTACAGGAGGTCATTGATCATGAAAAACAAAAAGAAAATCCTTGCAATTGTACTGATGGGTTTATTGGTGCTGACGTTGGTACCAGCGGCTGTTTTCGCCGGTTATGGCTCGCAGCAGGGACAGGGTATTGGCTATGTTGATGCGAACGGCGATGGCATCTGTGACAACCATGGCAGTGCTTGCGGGAATTATGTTGATGCGAACGGCGATGGTATCTGTGACAACCATGGCAGCGCTTGCGGGAATTACGTTGATGCGAACGGCGACGGTGTCTGCGACAACGCCGGAACGGTGAACACTGGGCATCACGGTGGTCGTGGTATGGGACATCATGGTGGTGGACATCACGGCGGTCGCTGGTAAAAATCTGATCTAAAGAGGGGGCGCGGGGATGCGCAGCGAAGAAGCGGTTCGAGAAGCCATCGACCGATATGCAGATATGGTAAAGCGCATTTGCTTCATTCATCTAAAAAATGAAACAGATACGGAGGACATTTTTCAGACGGTGTTTCTCAAATACGCGATGAGTGATGTGGTTTTTACCAATGAAATGCACGAAAAAGCCTGGCTTATTCGTGTGACGCTTAACGCTTGTAAGGATCTGCTCAAAAGCTTCTTTCGCAAACGTACCGTCCCCCTTGATGCGTATGTGGAGCAAAATGGCATTGTTGATGCGGCACATTCTGAGGTGTTGGAGGCTGTGCTGTCGCTGCCGGAAAAATATCGTCGCGTCATTTACCTGCACTATTATGAGGGCTACACGGCGCCGGAAATTGCGGAGATCCTTGGTATAAAGGAAAACACAGTGTATACGCAGTTGACACGAGGCCGCGCCCTGCTGCGCGATGTCTTGGGAGGTGAGGCATGATGACGAAGGTACGGGAAGCCTTTGATGCTGTTCAGGCAGAGGAACCGCTGAAAGAGCGAACCACTCAAGCTGTTATTCAGGCGATGCATGCAAAAGCCGAGCATCGCCGCCGTCGCTTCGTGCCTGTATTGGCGCTGGCAGCCTGTCTGCTGTTGGCAGCAGGTGTCAGTGGTCACCATCTCTACTTCACGCCGACAACGGTGCTCAGTATTGACATCAATCCATCTCTGGAGATGGATATCAATCGTTTTGATCGCGTGATTGCGCTGAACGGCTATAACGACGATGGTGTGGCTTTGGCAGAGGCGCTCGACGTTAAAAATATGCAGTATGATGACGCGGTTGATGTGCTGATGGCAAACGACACCATCGAAGCGTGCCTGGCTCGCGGGGAAGAACTTTCGATCGCTGTTGTGCAGGCAGACGGAGACGCAGCGCAAAGCGATGCAGTTCTTGAATATGTGAGCGGTTGCACGGCGCAGCATGAAAATGCACATTGTTACGCACTCTCAAGCGACTCTGCACAGATGGCAGATGCGCACAGTGCCGGTCTCTCCTGCGGAAAGTATCATATGTATCAGGCCCTGTTGGCTTATGATGCGACCCTCACTCCGGAAACTGTGCAGAACATGACAATGCGTGAGCTGCGTGATTTGCTGGCGCAGTATGAGGGCGAAACCAGCGCCGAGGGTTCGAGTGCGCAAAATGATCAGTGGAATGGCGCACAAAATGGCAATGGCATGCAAAACGGCAGCGGTCAGGGGCAGGGAAATGGCCAGGGTATGCACAATGGCAATGGTCATGGTGCGCACCATGGTCATAGTCACGAATGATTCAGACGCAGTCTCAATTCGAGACTGCGTCAGCTTGTCGAAAAAGGTCACCAATCGGCTGCCTTTTTCTCGTCATATCACC
>OKRW01000060.1_pt1 | contig 100181 bp, 90 predicted proteins | sample 1601151 | NCBI WGS metagenome assembly OKRW01 (sample SAMEA3541471, study PRJEB24748) | human gut metagenome | biome: human gut; feature: human-associated habitat; material: faeces | place: China | collected 2012 | reverse complement strand
CGAAAGTGAGTGGATACAACCATCCCGAGTGGGTGGGAATGCTCCGTTTTCGCCAGTCATAAGGGAACTTGAGGACTTTGGAAACATTGACTACAGTCAATATGACAGAATCGTTATCCAGATTGTTACGTCGTCGGCATATCCCTTAATGATGAATGAGCTCAACCGGTTAGTGTCATTGATCGACGGCAAGTTTTCTCAAGCAGGAGTCTTGTGGGGTATCGGCACTGATAATAAGCTGGGAGACAAGATCCTCTTGCAGTTGGTTTGTAGCTGCCAAGAGTAAGGTTTCTCTAACGCAAGCAGCACCGTTAAACAAATATAAAAATGATATTGCGCAAAAGGGGGACTACTTAAAAGCACAAAAATTAAAAGTCCTGTAAATCGAAAGATTTACAGGACTCTGTGCGGAGAGAGAGGAATTTTATACCACTCTACCATCTTCTGTAACTCGTTGATATTCAAGTGCCGTCTTTAGGCATTTTCGCTTATTTTGCACGAAAAATGGCGCAGAACTGGCGCAAGACAAAACGTCTTAAAACACGGTGTATGAATGACTTTTGTTACACAATTTAACTATTTTAAGAAGTCTATCGACTCTATTTTCTACTCCACCCCTCAAATCTTTGAGGAGATTATGGCATTACGACACTCGCTTCTTACTTTCAAACAAGTCGGTTGCCATTGTTTTCTGTTTATCATCTCATTGCCTTTGTATTATGTTTATGAATTGCCCTTATGAAAGGGGGATAATACTACATCATGACCACCATCTTATCATCATTATTCAAATGCCTATAAGTCAAATATGACCCTGAAAGTTGTATCTTCATGTAGCAATATTGATTTTCAAGATGTTACATAACTTTTATAGGCATTGAAATATGTAGCCTACTTGTAGCGTCTTGTAGCACGGTGTAGCGTTATATCCTATTATTGGTACAAAGTTAGTATAAAACAATTAGAATAAAGATAAATTCCTCGTGTTTAACACTAACTTTGCAAGTAAGCTACAAGGCTTCCTTGGGGATGACTCTATCTATTTGGGAAATAAGAAGTCTTTCAACTTTTTAATTCCCTGCTCATATTTTTGAATGTTATGCTCCTTCAGATTTCTGATATTGAGCAATTTCCATTGGACAGAAGGATATTTGGACAAATTGCCAGCACTACACAGACTCCAATCAGGGCAGCCTTCCTCAAAAGAAAGCAGGAAATCCTTGTCTGCCTTGGTCATGCCTTCTTGAACCAATTTGACCAATTGCAATCTTGACTGCTTATAGTCCTCGTAACTAAAGACTATGTCTGACATACCCTCAAACTGTTTCTCCAAAGCATCCGTTTGGTCTATCTCATTGGGTTGCAATGACTCGATGATAGGTTTGTCACTTCCTAAGAGGCACAGCATAAAGCCATCTTTAACATCCTCAAAAGAGCTAATGTCCATATACTTACAGTCAAACAGGTCACGAGGATGCTGTCTACTCAAAGCTGCAGTGATTTTTCCGCCATATAATTGGGTGAAAGAGACTGTTCGAGCCTTACAGCCCATATTGAACTCATCCTTGGCTTTGGCACACAGTGACATATCCACTGTATCACCAATGATGCCTCGTTTCGTACCATTCACTTCTATCTTGACGGTTGCATCTCCTAATGTGCATAGGAGTTTCCATACATTCGGTTTGGGAACGACCACAATGCCTGGTATCGTTCTTTCCACGTTCCTCTTGACTTCAAGCAGTCTTTCATTGATAGTACATAAACTTGTAGTCCTATCTTGAATGGGAATATAGGTAAGGTCTATATCCACTGAATACCGTGGCAAATTCTTATGGAACAGATTAATGGCTGTTCCACCATGCACGGCAAATTCCTTGATACGATATACAGACGGCATAATTCTTATCAATAATGCGACCTGCTTCTTGTACTTATCCCTCATATTCTTCTAAATCTTTTGGAATAGTCATGTTATATTTACGGTTAAATGTCCCATTGGCAGCAGCTTGGATTTTCCCAGTCCCGACATCTATCTTTTCGGGATGCAGTTCTTCGAACCAAAAATGACCTGCCTTTTCAGCCATATACAGAAACATCCTCTTTACTCTGTTGTTGTCCAAAGTTTCCAACAAGTGCTGTACAACATCAGAACGTAGGGTGGTCAGTTGCTCCATAACATAGTACAGATCCATGTAGCTGTATGACTTTGGAGCCAAGATTAGACACTCCAAGAACGCTTGTTCTGGAGAAGAAACATATAACGTGCCACTGTCCGTAACTCTTTCTATTGTCTCTGTATACGAGAAGGCATTTGTGTGAAACACCCGGAAGGTAGCGTCATAGACATCACTTTGCATCCATAATGGTGTCTTGAACGTTGGTGCTGCCACCATCAGAACAGGCTTTCCCATTGGTACATAATGGTTGAACCCCGTATATTCCAAGGCAGACATTGCAGCCACTCTGAGGGTGCCACCCATCTGTTTGTTATATGACGCTATGGCATCATAAGCATTCAAACGCCCACCCGTGCGGTACATCACACCTTTGCATATCGCTGTCAGCCATCCAGAGTCCCTGTATTTCTTTTGCAGTTGGACAGAATATCCTTTCTTCTTTAGCCAGTCAGCAAACAACAGTCCTGTCGGTGCGGTATTGACAAGCAATTGGTTTATTTTTGTTCCGTATAATATATTCATAGTTTATTGCAAAGCTAAATATCTAACTGCAAAGATAGATGTTTTTATCCTTCCTTGCAAGAAATGAGCTAGAAAAATCGCCTTGAAATAAACCAAAAGTGTATTTTGACGCATAATTACCAACCAAAGAACTTTCCTCCATCATCATAAGTTTTCTCCCAATCGGATTTGCCCCACAACGTTCGTTTATGGCTCAAAAAATCGTGTGTGCTATCCGTGTACAACATAATAAAAGATAAAGGTAAAGGTAAAGGCTTCCCTAACTGGTTGTAATCAATATTCCACAATGTTTATCGGGTAAGCCTATATTATTTGATCCTATATTTGGGCTCATTTAAGAAAATAGACCATTAAATAAAAGTCCTGTAAATCTTGCGATTTACAGGACTCTGTGCGGAGAGACAGGGTTTTGAACCTATAACTCTAACCGCTTATATGTCAGCTACTTTGCTTTCAAAATTTCAAATAGGTAACGAAACAGTAACGATTTTTAATCGTTAAGCCTGTCCAACTTTGACCGTGTTTGTCTGCCTAACTTTCGGGTTCAAAGATACTGCATTCTTTTGAAACTCGCAAATATCTGATAATAAATATTTTTGGGTTAGTGCAAGGTGCAAGCTATATATATAAATATATACTTGCACCTTGCACTAAAAAAAAGCACTGGGGTACAAATGGTTAAAACAAAATCCGTATCTTCGTAACCGATTAAAAACAAACGTGTATGATAATAACTAACCGTGAAGAAGTAATAGATAAAGCATTTGGGGTATTTGTCAGGATGAACTACGAGAAAGCAAGCATCATCACGCTTGCCAAAGCCTGCGGGGTGACAAAAACGGGTATCGTTTATTATTTTCCGCATAAGCTGGATTTATTCATGGCTGTGGCAGACAAATACGTGCTAAAAATGCACGAACCGGGAAACAAGTTTGCCACTCCTGCCGATACGTTGGCAGAGTTCATCGGGCAATACGTGGCAGGGGTAGCCGCTTCCATGAAAAGGATTGTTGAACTGATTGGCGACAATGGCGACCCGCATGATTGTAGCTCCAGCTTCTACTACTTTCATTTCCTGTCACAAGTGCGTACGTACTATCCGGGCATCAGGCAGAAAATCGAAAGAGTATTTAGCCATGACCATGACCTGTGGGCGAAAGTCGTGCAGAAAGCAAAAGAAAGCGGGGAAATCAGAAGTGACACGGACGTGAAGAAAACGGCTACCATGTTCCGGCAAATGTTTTTAGGACTGTCATACGAACAAGCATTCCTGAACGGTTTGAACGTGGACGAACTGGCAGAAAACTTTCGCTATATCTATTCGCTGCTTAAAGCCTGATACAGTTTTGTTTTTTTAACCTCTATTATTTTTGAACGTATGTTCAAAATGTGGCATTTTTGTTCTATCTTTGGAGCATGAAGCAAAATTCAGCGACATGGATAAGGTTCAGAAACAAAGAGGAAGCATCGTGCTGCACAAAGAAACAAGGGACGGTGCAGACTACATACGGATAGAATATGCGAGCAGTCAGGCTGTCGCCCAACTGCTCGCCCAAGACACAGGCATGGAAATGGCTGGCAACGGCTCTGCATACATAGCGTCAGCCGCTTTCAGCCTGCCGGATTTCTACGACCGCTATTCACCCCACGCCTATATTGATTACAGCCGGGTTTACGTGCGGCATCCCAAACCTAAAAGGGAATACACACTGCCGAAAGGCTACCTCGAACTGCTGGAACAGAAGCGTTACAGCCCCTCGACCGTCAAAACATACCGTGCCTATTTCAGCGACTTCATGGAATATCACAAGGGACGGAACATCGACCGCCTGAAAGTGCCGGACATCAACAAGTACATACTCTATCTTGTGAACGAGAAGAAAATCTCGGTGTCGCAACAGAATATGCGCATCAATGCTATCAAGTTCTATTACGAGCAGGTGAAAGGCGGCAAACGGCAATACTACGGCGGTATCACCCGTGCCAAAGAGTACAAGAGCCTGCCCGAAGTGTTGAGCAAGAATGAAATTAAGCGCATCCTTGCACAAATTTCCAACATCAAGCATCACTGCATGATTTCGTTGGTTTACTCTGCCGGACTTAGAAGAAGCGAATTGCTTAACCTGACCCCGCAGGACATCAACAGTGAAACAATGTCGGTTCGCATCATGGGCAAGGGGAAGAAATGCCGTTATTCGCTCCTTTCGCCCAAGTTGCTGGAAGAACTACGGCACTACTTCCGGGAATATCGCCCACAAAAATGGTTGTTTGAGGGCGAAACACCCGGAGAACAATATTCGGCAAGTGCATTGGTGAAAGTGCTGAAAGAAGCCGCACATCGTGCTGGCATCAAACACCGTGTACACGTACACATGCTGCGCCACTCCTTTGCCACACACTTGCTGGAACAGGGAACAGACCTGCACACGATACAGGAATTGCTGGGACACAACGACATCAAGACCACAACCATTTATCTTCATGTGTCAAGTGCCCATAAAGCAAAAATCCCTAATCCCCTTGATACACTGGATAATCCGTGAGGTGCAGTTATAGAAGTGTAGGAACGACACCATAAGGTGCGGTTATAAATAAATTATCAGTAATTAAATAGTATGACATTATGAAAATATATGAAATTGGACAAGACTTTGATAATTATAAGTTCTTCGTATTCAAGGAAAATGATGAATTGAATAAAGGTATATGGGATTTTAGAGGTCAATCACTCATTAGTGGATGGAAAGGTCTTAACTTAGAATTATTTAGAGATAAAAGAAAAAAGAAAGACAAGCGAAGTGAAGACTTTGATGCTTCTTGTTTTTTTTCAGGTCATCTGATAGTAAATAAAAGAACCTCTTTATTGCTCTCTGAAAAGCTGAAAGACCAGATAGAAGTTTTACCAGTCAATGTGGTTGGAAACACTTCAGAATATTATTTTATAAATGTACTAAATACAATAAAATCCTTAAATACAGAGTCTAAAAGCAATGAAGAAATCTTGATGATGGTGAGAGAAAATAACTGTGTCTTTAATAAAAAAAATATCGGACCATATATCATATTTCGAGATAGTATATTTGATGATGGTTATTATTGTACAGATGAATTTATAGATTTTGTGAAACAAAATTCAATTACTGGATTAAAATTTACCTGTGCAGGTATTGCTGAATAAATCACTGATAACAAGCCAAGTTAGCTGCTAAACGCAGCTTCTTGTCAAAACATTATGAACAATTAGAGTACACGATATGAGAAATGAAATTTTACAGTTGAAAGATTTGGGTCGTATGCCTAATGAAAGCATCAATGATACAGAGAGTATTGATGAATTAGTAAATACTTATGATGCCTTATTAGAACAAATACAACTTCCCATATCATTTGATGAAGCTATGGTGTTGGTACAAATCTTTCCTGAAAATGCTTTTTATGATTTGCAGTGGAGTTTATTAAAACTTGTAGAGTCTGTTTGCGTTGATGATGAGAATAAGTATATTCAGTTAATAAACTCTTGCCCAAGCCAAGAATGGCGGGACACTCTAAATGCTCGCTATGCAAATTATAAAAGGCACAAGGGGTAAAGTAAGTTCATAACAAGCCGGGATAACGGACTAACGCCGTTCCCCGCCAAGCCATTATCAACCATAAAACGTAGAAATATGTACGAAGAATTTTTAGAAAAAAGCCTCAATAGCAAGAGGCAAGCAGTAGATGATACTTTTATTGCTAAATATGCTGATTTGTCTTATCCCGAACTGAATACTTTATGGCAGGAGGTCGGGTTAGGAAGTTTTTGTAATGGGCTGTTTAAGCTCATCAATCCATCCGATTATCAGGATGTGATAAACTCCTGTTTTGAAAAGGAGGATGACCAATCATTTCTACCATTCATGTGTACGGCTTTCGGCGATCTCTTTGCCTATGTAAAGAATCCGAGACTGAATAATTACGTCGTTTATCTGAATGTCAGATACGGAACATATTTAATACTTCCTGCCAATCTTCGTGCGATTTTTAATAAGGTAATGGTAAATGAAAGTTTCTTGAAAGGCTGGTTTGATTTAGAAAATTATCCTATAATACAAGAAAAACTCGGAACTCCAGATTATGACGAGTGTTTTGGATATTCTCTACTTTTGGCTTTGGGAGGAAGTGAAGATATTGAAAACATCAAGATAGTCAAGACTATTCCGTACATTGACATTTGTACCCAAACAATCGGCGAATTTGAAATTGCAGATAAATGGTGAATATAGAATAGGTTGATAACAACGCAGGATAACGGCAAGCCGTTCCCTGCTGAACCATTACTAACAATACGAATAACTCTTTATGACAAAATTCATTTTAGATGCGATGTATTATCAGATATTCATATTTAATAGGGATAAATTTATATTGGAAAATCCACATGAGCGGACGATACAGATAATATGTGGAATATTATTTCTTCCTGTTATAGTATTGACGTATCTACTGATAAAGGAGAATTTCAATTATAAAACCCCTTTTGTGTTTTTTATCATAATCTATGTTTTACTATACAAGACATTCTGTTCGTATTATATCAAAAGGAAAAAAGGTATGGAAATTATAAGGAGTAAACCTCTAATATTTAATAGCCAAAAGATTTCTTCCTTCATATCATGGATGATTTATCCCATTTTGGTTGTATTACTTTATTTTATAATAACACATCGTCATTGGCTAAAAATTATACAATAAAGATTTAATAAGTTAGTAACAACGAAAGATAGCATCTGACGATGCTCCTTTCTAACCAATAGCGTACATATATGAATAATGTAACAAGAGTAAGAATTGTATATGAATGTAGCATAATAGGTGTTGTTTTGCTGACATTCTTAAAAGGTATGTTCCCATACATGGGAGCATGGTGGCGAGTAGCCCTTATTACTTCACTTGTAGGATTGTGGTTTTCACTATCTTATCTGAAACGGTATAATTATAAATGGGGGTTCAATTACATAGGAAATCATTTATACATTAACCTCTTATTGAAAGTACAGAAGTGGTTTCAGAACGCTACAATCATAGCCTTATTGATACCTGTATTCTTAAAAGACCTCTTGTATAATCAATATTGCTTAGTAGCATATATATTGCTTGTAGGTATGTTCTTGGGCGTGAAGCTGGCTACTTACACAGTAGAGTACGCTATATATAAAAGTAAATTCATTGGTAACAAGGAAAGATAACCCCTGAACGCTTTCCCTCACCAAACCATTATGAATAAAGGAATAAAAAAGACAGATAACTATTTTGAACGAGTGAAGCAGCGTGCAAACCGGACGAATTACAGATACTATTTTTTTGACTACCTATATTTCAAGGGAGAGGTTTGGGGCAAGAAGATAGGACGGATGTCAGGTTTTATACTGCTGTTTTGGTATTGGTGGTGGATAGTAGTTCTGCCCGGTAACTTTCTCCTGATTAACAATGTACCGCAATGGTCGTCCTTACATCTTGGCTATTTAGGTGCAATGTTTTTGTTTATTTGTGTATTTATTCTTGCACGATACAGGAAAGCCCGTGTACAGGCATTGTTGAACCGCTACCGCCGCTCTAAGCATATCAGCGCATTACAGGCATATTTTCTGTTCCTGCTGCCCTTTGTACTTTTCTTCTTAGAAACATGGCTGTTCGATGAATGGGGTTGGACGGATTGCGTGAGGTGGAACAAATGATATGTCATTCATATATAAAACATCAGATATGGAACAACGGATTACATCACTATTGCTGCCCGCTCCCGAAGCGGAACTGGAAGCGTCCTGCAAGGAACTGGACGAAAAGGTAACATGGCTGCTGCACAACAGCCGGAAAATGGACAACTACTTGGAACTTGAACCGTTCAGCAAGGACGGGCGGCTGTGCGCCCACGTGTGCGACACGCTCAAAAGCCTGCCGGAAACGCCGACACTGGCGGCGTACAAGGACTACAAGACAATCATCATTCTGCTGGGTATGTCCACCACACATTACGCCATACTGGACGAACTGGCGGAACAGCACCGCAAGCGGGACGACATACCCGAACTGACCGCCTACTGCGATGCGCTCCACTGGATGCGACCGGGACGGCAGTACCTATGCAACGTGTACAACACGGTATGCCACGCTTTCCACCTGCTGCGGAGAAACCCGGTAAGGGACAACCGCCTGCTGGTGACGGAAAAGGAGCTGCGCCACGCCGAACGGATGCTGCCGGAACTGGGCAGGCAGACGTTCACCGAAATGGTACGTCTGAAAGGCTACATGGTCTATGATGCCGAGCAACTGGCGGATAAATGCGGCATGGAATACGGCTCGTTCCGGCGAAAGGTAAAGAAAATGACCGGGTACACGGCTAAAGAATGGGTGATAAAGGAACGGGTAAAGGACGTGGAACACTACCTGATGAACACAAACCTCACGCTTACCGAAGTGGCGTTCACCACCGGGTTCGCATCGACATCGAACTTGAACGACTTCTGCAAGGCTTACTTGCTGGACACACCGGGCGAGATACGCAGAAAAGCGCAGGAAACAAGAAAATGCACAGTTACAAGAACGTAATGTGAAAAATCAAGAATAAAACAGATTTTTTATGCCCGTAACTTTGTGCTTCATAAAAGATAAGCACAAGGTTATGGAACATAAGATACCGTTGGAAACATACTTCGCCGGACTGCTTCAAAAAGTGGAATGGCAGATACAGGAATACGAGGACACCGCAGCGGACACGCTGACGCTCTGCCGCCTGTGCGTGGACTACCTGCAAGAGATACTGGGCGAACTCAAAACCTTTATAATCTCCTACCCGTTCGCCAGCACGGAAGAAGAAATACACTTCTTCAAGGAACTGAAACCGCTTTTAGCAAGCAAAATCATCTATTACAACACCGTTTACAAGATAGAGGTGCGCTTTCCCAGCGGCAGCGAGGACGTGCAGCGGGACTACCTGCTGTCGGAAACCGACCGGATTTCAAAGTCGTTCCAGCGGAACTTGGCGTTCTACCAGTACCACCGCACGAAAGCCACCTACTTGGACAGGCAGTATTTCATGCGTGGGAAGCCTGACATACAAATCATTGTGGACAGTTTCTATTACGAAACAGACCCACAGTTCAGCACCAGTCACGACTTCAAGGTAGCCAAGATTTTAGCCAACGAACTGCTGGAAATATACCTCACCAACCGACTGCACGAACTGGAACGCCGGGAACAGCGCAAGCGGGTGAAGAACGGCTTCACAGGAAAGGTGCTACGCTGGACGGGGACGAAAAGGGCGTTGGTGGAGCTTGTCTATGCACTGGACGCCTGCGGCTGTCTGAACAAGGGAACGGTTGATATTAAGGAGATTGTAGCCTATTTTGAATACGTTTTCGACATCGACCTCGGCGACTTCTACCATACCTACATGGAACTCAAAGCCAAGACCAAAGACCGCACAGGCTTCCTCTCCACCCTGAAAGACAGGTTGCTGCTGCGCATGAGGGAACAGGATTAGGCAACCGTTCTTTAACAAAATTTATTTCGCCACAGGTGGGTTCGCCTGTGGCGTTTTATTTTTCAGGACACCCGAACTTTGCGGCAAATCAATTAGTTACCATTATGGAAATAATAACATTCGAGTCCAAAGCCTACAAGGAACTGGACAACAAAATTACTGCCATTGCCGATTACATATTCAATCATGTAGAAAAGGCAAAACAAAGTGAAGAAGATATGTGGGTGGACAGCTACGAGGTCTGCACGTTCCTGAAAATAAGCGAAAAGACCCTGCAACGCCTGCGGGTATCGGGGACTATCGCCTATTCCAACATCAGGGGACGTTATTTCTACAAGGTCAGCGAGATACGCCGGATGCTGGAAGAACGTTTGATTAGGAGCAACAAAGAGAACATCGACAACCTGATAACCAACCACCAACTGTATGCTAAGGAAAGAGGAAATCTTAGAAAGAACAAGTAACGGGCTGGCGGTATTCAAACACTACCTGCCCGGAAACTGGCGCATAGGTCGCAACTTCCTTAACCCGCTGTACGAGGACAGCAAGGCTTCCTGCAACATCTACTTCGACCGCCGGGGCGGTATCTACAAGATGAAAGACTTCGGCAACGACAGTTACAGCGGCGACTGCTTCTTCCTCGTGGGGCAGTTAAAGGGGCTGGACTGCAACCGGGCGGCTGACTTCGTGGAGATACTGGAAATCATTGACCGGGATTTGGGCTTGGGGCTGGCTTCCGGCACTCCGGTTTCCGTTCCCCCGGCAACCGTCCGCCGGGCAGAGCCGGACAAACCCGAAGAAAAGCCCGAAAAGCCCGTCAAGCCCTACCAGTTCCGGGAACAGAAATTTCCGCTTGCCGAACTGGTGTACTGGCAACAGTACGGCATCACGCCCGAACTGCTGGAACATTACAAGGTCTGCTCGCTCCGGGAATACAACAGCGAAACGGCAGAGGGCAAACCGTACACCTACACTTCATCGGTGGCAGAACCCATGTACGGCTACAAGGGCAAACAGTACATCAAGCTGTACCGCCCGTTCTCCACGCCCCGTTTCCTCTATGGCGGCAGCTTCGGCGAAAACTACTGTTTCGGGCTGGAGCAACTGCCCGCCAAAGGCGACACGCTATTCATCACGGGCGGCGAGAAAGACGTGCTTTCGCTGGCGGCGCATGGTTTTCACGCTATCTGCTTCAACAGCGAAACGGTGACGATACCGCCAACGCTGGTTTATCGGCTGACGTTCCGCTTCAAGCACATCGTCCTGCTCTTTGACATGGACAAGACGGGCAGGGAAAGCTCACGCAAGCAGGAAAAACTATTGGAAGAATTTGGCGTGAAACGCCTGCTGCTCCCGCTTCCGGGAACGAAAGAGGAAAAGGACATATCCGACTACTTCAAAGCCGGGAACACCCGTGAAGATTTCCTGAAACTGTTTATCGAATTTTTAGACAACCTGTATAGCGACACATTGATTATGCTTAAATCGTGCGAGATAGATTTCAACAACCCGCCCGCCAAAGCGCAAGAGATTATTTCGGCGGGTGACGTTCCGTTAGGAACACAAGGCAACCTGTTCGGCATCACCGGGGGCGAGGGAACGGGAAAGAGCAATTATGTAGCCGCAATCGTGGCGGGCTGCATCTGCCCGGCTGGTGCGGACATAGATACGCTGGGCATACAGATAACCGCCAACGGCAGGCACAAGGCGGTCTTGCTATATGACACCGAACAGTCGGAAGTGCAACTGTTCAAGAATGTAAGCAACCTGCTGGCACGTGCCAAACAGCCGGACAAACCCGATGAGCTGAAAGCGTTCTGCCTGACGGGTATGTCACGCAAGGAACGCCTGAACGCCATTGTGCAGAGCATGGATAAGTTTTACTACCAGTACGGCGGCATCCAGTTGGTCGTCATTGACGGCATCGCCGACCTTGTTAAGAGTGCCAACGATGAAGCGGAAAGCGTGGCGGTAATAGATGAACTTTATCGGTTGGCGGGCATCTACAACACCTGTATTCTTTGTGTGCTACACTTTGTACCGAACGGCTTGAAACTGCGGGGACATTTGGGCAGCGAGTTGCAGCGTAAGGCGGCTACAATCCTTTCGATAGAGAAAGACGAAGAACCCGCCCAGTCGGTCGTGAAAGCCCTGAAAGTAAGGGACGGAAGCCCGCTGGACGTTCCTCTGATGCTCTTTGCTTGGGACAAGGAAGCCGGGATGCACGTGTACAAGGGCGAGAAGCCCCGTGAGGAAAAGGAGAAGCGCAAGGAAAGGGAACTGGTGAATGTCGCACGTGACATCTTCGGGCGGCAGACACGCATCACCTACATAGACCTTTGCGAGCAGTTGCAGCAGGTCTTGGACATCAAGGAACGCACCGCAAAGAGCTATATCCGCTTCATGCGGGAAAGGAACATCATCACCAAAGACACGGCGAACCAAAGCTGTTTTGTCATCGGTTCATATAATCTTCGATGGAACACAAGTTGTCCATAAGCGTATGGATAAAACTTGTGTAATTCATGTGCTTGTGTCCTGCCCTGTTGTGAAACACGGCAGGATTTTTTCTGTTTGCACGTGAAAATTCAGGGTATTTGCTTAACTTTGCAGAAGTTACACGAAAAAAGTAACGGCAGTTGGACGGCGGTTGCCGGAATATTGCCTTTATATATAACATATACGTTCGCCGAACGTCCCAAAGTAGAAAACTGGCACTTTTCAAAATGTGGGGATATTCAGCGCAGGATATGCTATGCGTTTGTCATAGCGTGGCTGCACTGTTTCCACATTTGGGTATGCCAGTACCTCTACTTTGAAACAGCGTCATGCCACGCTTTCTTTTTGGGGTGGCGGCTAACGTGCCAAGACTGTAGGGATTTATATCACTTTAATACCTGACAATATGGAACAAATCAAAGCGCACATCGCCGTATCGCTGGACGGGCATACCGCCACGCCGGACTATGAACTGGACTGGTTGCCTGATAAAGTAAAAGCTATCATCGGCAAATACTATTTGGATGCGGATTGCCTGCTTATGGGGGCGAACACCTATAACTACATCTTTGAACACTGGGGCGGGTGGCCGCACAAAAGCAAGCGGTCTTTTGTGGTGTCACACTACGACACCAACGTGACGCCGGACTGCGGCGTGGAGTTCCTGACCGAAGAACCGCTGCAAAGGGTCTATGAACTGAAACAGAAAACCGACATATTGGTAGTTGGCGGCGGCAAGCTGCTTACTTCATTGATTAAAGCCGGATTGCTGGACAGCCTGACTATCTACACCGTCCCAGTCATGGCGGGCAAAGGCATCGGCTTTATCGGGGAAACATTCGGCTCACATTGGAAACTCTCGGAAAGCAGGGTGCTGGATAACGGGGTGGTCTGTTCGACCTACCTGTTTGGCGGGAGCGTATAAAAAATGCGCCCGGTTCCCGCCGGGCGCAACCACTAAAATTTCAATTATTATAAGTTGTAAAACCTATCACAATGAAATTTCAGTGGCAAAGATAGGCTATTTCTTCGGTTTCGCTTTCTTTTCGGGAAATGAAAAACCGATATTGAACTGTTCGTCCAGCACAAGCGAAGCATCGAAAGCCTTGCCGTTCTTGCCCTTGAAGCCCTTGATTAGCCCTGTCTTGCGTTTCGTCGCCAGCTCGACAATCTGCTTGTCGGAAAGCTGCTTGTCGCACTTGTTGCGGAATATGGTAAGCGTGCAGTCCACGTTGGAACACTTCGCCACTTTCGGGTAGAACAGGATGCGCCCGTTATTGCATTTGGGGCAGGAACAAGTTTCGCCATTGGCGATAGATAACTGCACCGATAGCAATTCCGCCGTGATTTGAGCGGCGTACACCTCAATGCCCTTTCGGAACATGTCGGCATCCATGCTGCCCGCTTCTATCTTGGCAAGGGCGGTTTCCCACATGCCCGTCATTTCGACATCGGCAATCTTCTTGTCCCTGACAATCCTGTAAACGGCAAGCCCCTTGTCGGTGGGTACAAGGTTCTTCTTCTCACGCACGATGTACTGGCGGGCGAACAGCGTTTCGATAATCGCCGCACGGGTGGCGGGTGTGCCTATCCCGGCATCTTTCAGGCTGGCTTTCAGTTCGGCATCTTCCAGTTCCTTTCCGGCGTTCTCCATTGCCGCAAGCAGGCTGCTTTCCGTGTGCAGCGGTTTCGGCTTGGTCTGCTTTTCGAGCAGATCCACGCCGGAGAGTGGCAAATATTCTCCCTCTTGGAGTGGCGGCAGGCTGGCGGCTTCTTCATCCCCGCCCGTTTCCTGCTCGCCGAACACGGCACGCCACCCGGCTTCTTTCATCACAGACCCTTTCACCGTGAAGTCGGTATCTCCCCCTGACAGCAAGGCGGTGGTAACGTCTTTCACGCACTTGCCCGAAAAGGCTTCCAGCATACGCCCGGCTACCAGCTCGTAAACCGCCCGCTCGTCTTTGGAAAGTTCGCCGGGCAGGTTCTCGGTAATGATTAAGGCGTGGTGGTCGGTCACTTTGCTATCGTTCACGCTGCGGCGGTTCAGTGCCGCACCGTCCAGCCCGGCGGCATACCCGGCAAAGCGGGGGTATTGCCCCAGCAGGGCGACACGTTCCGGCATTTCATCGAAAACGTCCTCCGGGATATAGCGGCTTCCAGTTCGGGGGTAGGACATCACTTTCTTTTCATACAGGCTTTGCGCTATGGAAAGCGTCTTGTCAGCCGAGAAGTTCAGCTTCGTGTTCGCTTCCTTTTGCAGCGTGGTAAGGTCGTACAAAAGCGGCGGTTCTTGACAGGCTTCTTTCCTCTCAACGGATTTAACCACAAGTTGCCCGGCATCCTTTACCCGTTGCAGGGCGGCTATGGCTTCGGGCTGCTGTTCCCACTTGGCGGTCGATTGGGCGGTGAAACTTATTTCCCCGCTGGCGGTCGCCGCTTTGAGTTGCCAAAACTTGGCGGGTACGAAATTCTTGTTCTCCAAATAGCGGCTGCATATCATCACGAGCGTGGGTGTCTGCACCCTGCCCAGTGAGAACACCCCCTGCCCGGCGGCAACGCTCAACGCTTGGGTGGCGTTTATCCCTATCAGCCAGTCCGCTTCGCTGCGGGACTTGGCAGAAAGGTAGAGGTTATCGTAATATTCGCCCGGCTGCAAGTTATCCAGCCCCTCACGGATTGCCTTGTCGGTAAGACTGCTTATCCACAGACGCACAAATGGTTTCCGACAGTTCAGGTAATGGAAGATATAGCGGAAGATTAGCTCACCCTCACGCCCGGCATCGGTGGCGACAATAATCTTGTCGCACTGGTCGAAAACTTCCTTTATCACTTTCAACTGTTTCAGCACGCCGGGGTCTGCCTTGTAGCCTTTCTCCGCTTTCACCTGACGGGGAATTAGCTGGAAATCGGGCGGCAGTATGGGCAGGCTCTCCCTGCGGAAGTTCGCCACGCCGTAGGCTTCCGGCATGGCAAGCTGGATTAAGTGGCCGAACGCCCATGTCACCATATACCCGTTGCCGGAAAGATAACCGTCATTACGCCCGGTCGCACCGATGATGCGGGCGATGTCCTTTGCCACGCTGGGCTTCTCTGCTATCAATGCAATCATAATTCTTTACTTTTTAAGGTGGGTACTACATTTTCATTCCTCTGGACTTCTTGGGCTTGTCCGCTTTCAGGCTCTTGTCCTGCGCTTTCTCCTGCTTCTCTTTCTGCTTGGCGGTGGGCTTGTCCTGACCCTGTTTCAGCGGCTCTTTGCCCTGCTTGGTGGCTTCGTTGGTCTTGCCCCCCGAATTGACCGCTACCTGCGTCCGGCTCTCGGCGGCGGGGGTAACGTCTTTCGGCTGCACCTTGTCGGGGGATTTGCCCTGTGCGCCGGGCTGTACATGACCGTTGAACTCAACGCCCTTGCCGTCCTTTAGCCCGGCTACCTGCTGCTCTGCGGGCTGCTGTCCCTGCTGCAAGAACTGGACGGCGGCACGGGGCAGGAACTCCAAGCCACGCTCCACCGCACTGACCTGCAAATAGGCACTGCGCTTCGTGCCGTCCCTGAATTGCAGGTTTTCCATTTTCACCGCTTGCCCGGCTTCAAAGGCGGCTTTCTGCTCCGGGCTGACTTGCACGTTACAGATTGTATCGGGGCATTTCCACTTGTCAGCCCGCATATACTCCAGTTCGTGCGTGTACCTGTCCCGGCTGACGAACACGGGGATTTGCTCGCCGCTTTTCGGGTCTTTGATTTCAGCGATGCCGCCCAAGTTGCCAGTGCCTTGCAAGTTGCCCTGTTCCTGCTTGGTGAACCCGTGTTCATGGAACGGGCGTTGCAACAGTTTCTCGTCCTGCTGCACGCCGTGCAGCTTGGGGACTACCGTGCCGTCCTTAGCCTGATAGAAAGAGAGCTTGACATCGGTAGGTTTGAGGTAGAAGCCGCCCACCGTCCCCGAAACGGTGTAGGTGTTGCGGGACTTGTAGCCACGCATCACCCGGTCGAAGTCCTTCGTGTTTTTCAGGGTGTCGGCGGTGATGCCGACTTTTTTCAGGTTCTCCCAGTCGATTTTTGACGGGTCGAAGCGGTAGCCCTGCTTGAACTCGTGGAAGTCGGGCTTCGGAACTCGAAGCATTTCAGCCCGCTTGTTGCCCTCCGGTGTAGGGTTGCGGTGGTTGTCCTCGATTGCCTTTGCGTCCCGCTCCGCTTCGGAAGCCTTGACGCTGAACAGTTCCAGCCCGGAAGTGTCCTGATACTTGCGGTAGAAGTTGGAAATGAAGTTGCTGAACACATCGCTGTTCTTGTCCACCTGCATGAACTCGCCGCCGTGTGTCGGCGGCACGGTCTGCAAATTGCCCTCCTTGTCGATACCCTTAACGGCACTCACCTTGCCCTGCTGTTTATCCAAGACCAGCAGCACGTCTTTTTCCTGCCCCTCTGCGGGCGGGGTCATTCTGTTTGCCATAAATAATTGGAATTTTAGTGGTTACGGGAATAGTCCCGCCCAAAGGTAGCGACTAAATATGCTATATTTGGACGGGCGGCAAGGGCTGTCCGAATTTGTCCTGCGGTGTCCCGATTTGTCCGGGTGGGATGAAATTCCGCAACCATTGGTTGCAGAATTGAAAAGGGCATAAAAAAAGAGAGTGAATGATTTCACTCTCTTTCGATGAACCCTTTGTGAACCCTTTGGTCGTTTTTTGAAATAGCTAAAACTCAAGTAATTTGCATATTTTGCAAAAGAAAATCATTCGAGTATGAACCATATGTGAACCCTTTAATGGATTAGCGGGGAACACTGTTTAAGCGTCATCGCGCTTCGTTAGTAATCTGTTATTGCACTCGTTTCAAATCCCCGATAGATTGGAGTGACATTTCTATGTAGGGAATAGTTTTTAGAATATGGATGTTATCTATTGCTTCTTTACCACCCAATGCCAATGCCGATACAAGACATGGAGATTATAGAATAAAAATAATTCATCTTTCTTATTATCAGTCATTTGAATATTTTCTGTTTTTCTCTATTTTTGCCATTTTCTGTTATTCAGTACACTTTGAAATATCATTTTCTTTTGTACCTTTGCATCCGCAGAAAACAAAAGAAAATCAACTATTTAGTGTAATTACCCGGTTACGGCACCTAAATCGAGATAAAACCTCTAAACAATGGCAATGTTAGAAAATAAAACGAAAGAAAACCCCAAGCTGGAGCAAAATAAGCTCTCGGACGGTAGAATAAGCCTTTACTTAGAGTATTATTTCCTCCTCAAATTATTAAAAGTAATACTGTCAAAAAGAAATACCTTTTATTCTTACTCTTTTCGCCAGTACTTATATCTTGCAGTCAACAGAAAAAAGTTTAGTACGGTTTGGATATATAGACAAAAAACAGACTAAACTCCAAACATGGAAATTCAGATATTTTTTATACATTTCTCTTATATACAAATGATAGCCGAATTCAATTCATATATGAGTAACATAGACATAGACTTCTTCAAGGAGTTGTGTCTGAAACATGGAGAGTTACGACATTATAAAAAGAATGAGTTTATTCTCCATGAAGGTGATGCCTGTTCTTTCTTCGGGTTTATCTTATCAGGCGTAGTCAAATACAGTTGCACCAACCGGACAGAAAACAAGCCGTATAATGTCGGTTTTTCCTTTCCAAATGAATTTATAGCCGATTATCCCACTTGCTTATATGGCATGAAATCAGAATTGAATATACAGGCGATAATCCCGTGCGAGATTTACATCTGTTCTTCTACATTCTTACAGCAAAAATTCAAGGAAAATAATGAAAACCAACGGATAGCCCGTATCGCAGCCGAACAGATGTTTTTCCAATCATATTCACGTTATTTGGATTTATTCAGATTCACACCGGAAGAGCGTTACCTCCAACTTTTAAAAAAATGCCCTGCAATCCTTCAAATGGTATCACTAAAAGAAATAGCATCCTACCTTAAAATTACACCCATACACATGAGCCGAATCAGACGCAAGCAAAGTTTTGACAACAAAAAATAAACATAGGTTTAGAAATTTACATTCATAACAATATTCCAAGAGTATCTTAATCTGCCAAAGAATTCTTCTTTTTATCTTTGTCTTATCTTTGGTTGGTTCAACGAAGAGACAAAATAAAGATTGAATGAGTTAAACAAGAGATTAAAAAAAAGAATATGAAAACAAAAGAAATTCTTGGAATACTTATGCTATTCCTCTGTACATTCAGCTTTATAAGCTGCGACGATGATAATGAACAGACAAATGAATTAACCCCCGAAGCACTTTATCAGACTTCATGGCGTGGAACAGGGCATTGTGAGGCTTGGACAGTACAAAATATGGGGGTCGGTATGCAATTTGTAGATACTCGGAAAGGGAAAGTAAATTGGGAAGGTTACGATGAAATTGATATTACTTATACAATAGAAGGGAAATATATCACATTTAATAGCAATGCTTTATATTTGGGTGGAGCCCCTTGGATTATCAAAAGCTATACCCAAAAACATATAACCATTATACAGAATGAAATTAGTCCAGATAAAGAGAAAGTAGCTACAATTGAATTAGAGAAAATAGATTAAACTGAATCATGGGAACATTAAGATGCATAAATGTATGCTACAACAGAACAATGAGAACCGTGAGATTTGCAAATTGAGCAAAGAAAGTCATAAATACCTTGTAAATAAAGGAAAAAATGCAGATTCATCTAATATTCCTTTATGTGCTATTATCGGGCTGGTCTATGGGCTGAAACACAAGGAAAAGAGATTCACCTTGTTCTTTTGTATAGGATTGGTTATTGGGTTAGGATGAGCAATTTATATGCTACTGCTAATAAGGTCAATGTAAATCAAAGGAATATGAAACTGAAATATATATTGAATGCTATACTATTTGTTTTGGCATTATCTTTTTTGTCTATGTGTATATTTAAGACTACAGAGTTAAGTTTAAAATGTATGCAATTTGCTGTATCTATCTCTTGTATAGGAGCAATGTTTTCTACAAAAAGATATAGATACATATTTGCATCTATTGCTTTAATCATTATAGGAATATCTTTTTCACTTTAAATGTCCATAATAACGATAATGATTTGATTATTGAATGGTATAATAATAGTCCAGTCTACAGATAGCGACTAAAAACGGGGGCAAGGGATGCCCGAATTTGTCCTGCGGAGCTTGAAATTATCCGGGTGCGGTAAATCTCCAACTGTTGGTTGGAGATTTAAAACGGGTACAGACCGAAGTTAATCGCTTGCTTTAAACGAGCCATTTGTGAGCCATTTGTATATATTGTTTTCGGCTTATAATCAACAGTTTTACAAAAATCGCATTATACTTGTGAGCCATTTGTGAAGCGTTTATGAAGCGTATGGCAAGCCTTTGATTGAGTTTCCGTTATTCTCCTATTATCAGGTGACACGACAAAAAGAAAACATCTTCGGCAAAATCTTTGTTATGTTTTTGCAGGTGATTACATAATATACTATCTTTGCATATAGAAACAAAGGACATAAATATGGCTTCATTCAGAAAAGAGATACTTGGGCAGATTGAACGGATAGATACCGGGCGTATATTCACGTTCCGGGATTTATCGTTTGAAACGGAAAAGACCGCCAATGTTGCGGTGCTACTTTCCGAACAGAGCCGCAAAGGGGTACTGGTACGGGTTGAAAAGGGGGCGTACTACCGTCCCAAGAAATCAGTGCTGGGGCTGGGAAAGCTGCCTGTCTATCAGGATGAACAGTTCCGCTACCTGACTGAAAAACTGAACGGCTATATCACGGGGGCTTACATCTATAACAAAATGGGGCTGACCGAACAGGTAGCCACAACCATAACGATAGCCACTCCTAACCCGGTTCGCCGTTTCCGTTTCAAGAACTTGGATATAGAGTGCGTGAAAGCCTACTGCATGGTCTATCCGGATGAAAGCCTTGTCCCGTACTTGCGGCTGCTCGATGCGATAAAGGACATGAAGCGCATACCCGGAACAACCGGGCAGGACATCTACAACCGGGTCAAAAGCCAATATTTCAACGGGTACAGCCTGCCGGAACTGGAAAAAATCGTATCTTTGGCGAAAAGTTACCCGCCACGTGTCAGAAAGGTGGTGGCGGATATACTGGGCGACATCAGACAAACCGTATTGCAAACGGAAATGGCAAAGACCATTCTTCCCACGACACGGTTCAACTTGGATTATAAAACAGCATAGGACAGAAATATGAATTTACATTCGGACAAGGAAGCGTTCAAGGAAATCATCGCACTGGCGGCTGACCATTTCGGCTACGAGCAGTCGCACGTGGAAAAGGATTACTGGGTATCGAAGATACTGCGGGATATTTCCATGTCCGAATATGCGGATAAGACCTACTTCAAAGGCGGAACTTCACTTTCCAAAGCCTACGGGCTGATAGAACGTTTCTCGGAAGATTTGGACTTGTTCGTGTTCACGGGTGATAAAGGTGCGTCCAAGCAGGCAGAAAAGACATTGAACAAGAAGCTTTCCAAATACATAGCCGAACTCAATAGTGACATATACAAGGAAGATTTGTCGGAAACGGGCGGTAATTACCGTAAACTGTATTTCTCGTATGACAATGTATTTCAAGGCGTGGGACTGAAAGAACATTTGGAAGTAGAGATAAAATCCTGTGACCTGCCGGACAAAAAACTGATGTTCTACCCGGCGGACAAGCGGGTTATCAAACCGATTGTGACCGCCTTTCTTGAAAGCATCGGGCAAGAGGAACTGATAAGCACCTACGGGCTGGAAAGTTTTGAAACGCAGTGTATCAACCCCCGAAAGACTATCTGCGACAAGGTTTCAAGGCTGGTAAAGCTGTCTTACAATGAGGATGCAGCCGCACTGTTGGCAAAGCATATCCGTGACGTTTACGACTTGTCGGCACTCTACCACAATCAGGAATATAACGATTACCTACATTCGGAAGATTTCTTGGATGCCATGTACCGGGTGACGATAGAGGACGGACTAAATAAAAACTCCCGTTCGCACTTGTCGCTGGCTGATGCACCGATATTCAAGGATGCCGAAGCGGTCATGGCGTTACCCGAAGTGGCTACGGCGTACACTACCGATTTGAAGAAACTGACTTTCGACAAAAGCAAGATGCCGCCGATAGGCAAGGCTGTGGAAGCATTGAAGAACCTGCACGAAATATTAGTGCGTTTTGAAGCCTACCGCACCAAAAAGCAAAATGAAGAACAACCGTAAAGCTACATCGGCTGTTCTTCACTCCATACATTATTATATATAGCTATTCTTCCTCCTTAATCAAGTGGCATAACTCCGGGTCGTTCTTAATCCGGGTTATCTCGTTCTCGACTATCTGCCTGACTTCCTGACGGATGCGGTCATAGTTGGCCTGTATCTCCTCCTGCATCCGGTCGTTGCCGTCCTTGTCGGTGAAGTCGATAATCTGCGGCAACTTCACGTAATGGGCGGTTTCCCGCTTCACCTTTTCGTTGTCCACCACGATTTCGCAGTGGAAAATCTTCTGCTCTATCCGTTCATCGAAGTTGTCCGCCACAGCACCCACGAACATACCTTGCGTGAGGTTGGATATTTTGCTGGCGGGTATCAGGCTGTCCATTTGGGTGCTTATCGAGGTGGATTTTTCCCGTTGGTTTATCGTCATGCTCTGCCGTTTCTGCAACACCTTTCCGAAACGCTCGGAAAGGATTTTCGCCGTTTCACCGACTACTTGACCGCTGAACACGTTACCCACAGTATTTTGGATAACCCGGCTTTCCTTGTCCCCGTAATCACGGGTAAGCTGGCTGTAATCCTGAAAGCCTAACAGAACCGCAACCTTGTTGCTTCGGGCGGTGGCAATCAAATTATCCAACCCCCGAAAATATATAGTTGGTAATTCATCTATTATCACCGAACTTTTAAGCTGACCTTTCTTGTTTATCAGCTTCACGATACGGGAATTATATAATCCCAGTGCTGCCGAGTAGATATTTTGGCGGTCAGGATTGTTGCCGACAACCAGTATTTTAGGCTCTTTCGGGTTGTTGATGTCAAGTGAAAAATCATCGCCCGTCATTACCCAGTAAAGGGCGGGTGAAATCATCCTTGAAAGCGGGATTTTTGCACTGGCAATCTGCCCCTGCAACTGTTCAACTGCCGAACTTTCCCAAGCGTCCACGAACGGGGAAAGGTAATTTTCCAGTTCGGGATAACTGCGCAAAATCGTGAATACATCAGCGTATTTCTTGTTCAACAGTTCTATGGCATGGGGAAACGTGCAATACCTGCCGCCTTGATAGATGCGCAAATACCAAATAATGGCTGCAAGCAGGATAATCGGGCTTTCCACGAAGAAGTCGCCCTGCTTGCTTATCCAGCTTCGATTGAGGTTAAGCATAATCGTGTAGCTGGCTTCATAAGCATCCGCAATGTCCGACATGAAGCTGGCGTTTATAGGGTTACATCGGTGGCTCTTGCGTGGGTCGTCAAAGTTGATAACGTAAAATTTCGGCTTGACCTTGTAGCCGTCCAAGTGGTTAAGCAAATGATTGTAAGCGATTTCCGAAAGGTCAGGAAACTTATAATCATACAGGTAGAGCGCAAAACCTTTCTCGATTTGCTGTTTTATGTAATTATTTACTACTGCGTATGACTTCCCGCTGCCCGGCGTTCCTAACACGATGCTCGCACGAAAAACGTTTACAACGTTAATATAGCCATTGTTCCACTTCTTCTTATAGTAGAACCGGGTAGGCAGATTTACAGAATACTCGTTCTCGATAAGCCTTGTTTCCTGCTGGAAACTTTCGTTCTCGGTATTAAAGACATCATCCATGAGGTTGTTTTTCAATAACCGGGACATCCACGTACCCGCCATGAGCATACAGATATAGCCCGCCGACAGCGTGGCGATATAAAACACAGTGTCCGCCGTATGTGGCAGCGGAAGTTCCAGCAGCCACCAGTTCAGGAAAAACAACACGACACCCGCCGCAAGGCTGCAATGTATCTTCGCCCACGTTATCTTTTCCTCTTTCACGCCCTTAGTGCCGATACACGACAGGGCGAGGAACACCACCGAAAATAGTTTTGTCCATAAGATAGACGAGAACAGCCCGGTGGTGCGCTGGAAGTTCCACAGTATCTTGTCTATCACCTCAAACGTCACTCCCCATTCTTTCAGGGTGGAGTAACAGAACCAGTACACGTTTATTCCCACGAATAGAATACTGACAGCCCGCATAAAGTCCATGACCCTTGCAAGCCCTCTCAAATCATCTTCCTGTTGCATGATTGTAATGTTTTTAAGTTAGTTGATGCGCCTTGTGCGCTTCTTTTTCTTCTTTCTCTTTTGGCAGTCGGTGTCCTGCGGCTCGTCACCGCCTGATGCACCGCCGCCCAGCAAACCGCCGAAAGCACCCAGCACGGAAGCCATGCCCGAAACGATGTCGGCTTTCGGCGTGAAGCCCGGCTGTTCCTGATGCGTGGGCTGGTCTTGCTGCGGTGCTGCCACTTCGGACTGGTGTATCTTTCCGGTTTCGCCCGAAAAACGTTCGTTGAACACGTTCGCCGAATACTCCTTACCCAAGCGTGAACCGTTCAGCACCACCCGGCTGTCGTGGTCGATGAACGTAACGCCATAGATGCGCCCGTTGTCGTTCTGACGGAATACCACATCAATGCCCTGCTTCTTTAGCTGTCGTTCCAGTTCCTTGCGGCTGCGGGCGGTCTGCATGGCAGTGGCTACAATCTTCCGGGTGCGCTCTTTCAGTTTCCCGTTCTTAATTGCTTCGCCCGATTTCTCCATTCTGCGCTGCACCGCTTCATAACCTACCGACTTGCCGATGCGGGAAGCCTTTACCGGGTTGCCCACCTTTTCGCCCTTGTCGTTCATGGCGGAATAGACAATGCCCTGATAGGGCTTGCCGTTTATCTCGCCTTTGACTTCCTCGGCACACACGTTGTAAGCGGCAAGCAAAGCCTTGTACTCCCCGAACGACTGGAAGCGGTAGCCATAGCAAGCCGCTTTCACGGTGTTGCCGATTTGGTGCTTCACGTCCCCGGCGGCATAGTCCACCTTTTTAAGTTCGGGGCGTTCGGCACGTTCCTTTCGTTCTGCCGGGTGCAGGTTGTATTTCTGCTCCAGTTCACGGGTGATTTGCTTGCTGCGCCGATGCTCGAACTTGTCATTCAGCGGCTTGCCGTTCTCGTCCACCCGCAACCCCACGATGTGGATATGGTGGCGGTCGATGTCGGTATGCTTGTACACCAGATAAGGCTGGTCGCCATAGCCCAACTTCCGCATATACTCTTTGGCGATGTCGGAAAGCTGCCGGTCGGTCAGCACGTCTTCCGGGTGCGGGTTTATGGAAATATGAAGTATCGGCTTCTTGGTGGATAGCTGGACGGGCATCTGCATTTCAAAGCTGCGCATACACTCGCCGATAGAGAAATTCCCGTCCTCGCCCAACAGCATCCGGTTGGAGAAAAGCACCTTTGCTTCCCCGCTGTCCACCTTGTTTTGGTTGTATGCCAGTGCGCCGAACATATTGCCGCCCGTGCTTATTTTGGCAACCATAGTTCCCTGCACTCGTTTGTCAGGTCGATAACCTGACGGTTCAACACAGCCAGTTCGGTGGTCGCTTTCTCCAGTTTATAGAGAAAAGCCAGTGCCTTTTTCTCCGAAAAGTTACTATTCAGAGCCTTTACCACTTGGTTGTAATTGACCGCAACCGCCCGGAACTGGGCATAAAATTCGGTCAGCCGGGCGCAATATTCTACTGCCGATTTGTCCACTTTCACCACCCGGAACGGCTCGCCGAACAGCCGGGCGGCGATGAAACGGGACTTGCTCGTGACGCCCGACTGCTCCCATTGCGAGAGGAAGCGGGCATTCTCCCGGTCGTTCAGGTAAAGGACATGGCGATGCTTCGCCGGGTCTGCGAGGGCGGGGCGACCGCCCTTGTTGGTTCTTCTTGTTTCCATGCTTCTTTGGATTAAAAAATTACGACTTCGGAGTGATTTTTACCCCCGACAGGGGCAAGGCGTTTTCAGGCACGGAAAACGGTTCTATGTGCCATAGAACACACCTTGCTATTTTCTGACGAAAATCGAAATCCGTCACGGACGGATTGGGGTTAGCGTGGAACGGTAAGCCCAGCCATTCACCAGCCCTGTTTTACACCTGCGCCCCCTGCGGTTCGTTACTCCGCTGCAAAGTAACGGTGATTTATAATGCTGTAAAATAGGCGGTTGGTGGACAAAACGGGACAGCGCAGGACAAATCGGGACAAGGTTTTCAGGGGACGTTTTTTCTCCCTTTTTTTGCATCGGATTTCAAGATTGAAAGCAAGATTGAAAGAAATATTCCAATCAGGAAAGAATGATTGAAAGCAGGATTTCAATAAAACGTGATTGCAGGATTTCAATATTTCAAGAAAGAATGAAAGCAGGAAAACAAGATTGAAATAAAACAGTCTTTCAATATTTCAAGATTGCAATATGGAATGAATGATTGAAAGCAATAAATAAATCTATCAACCAATAATGAACGGAAGCAATATGGAAAACGAGAAAACACCCCTTTATGTCGCCTTTTCCACCCAAAAGGGCGGGGTCGGCAAAACCACCTTTACCGTGCTGGCGGCGAGTTACCTCTACTACCTCAAAGGCTACGATGTGGCGGTGGTCGATTGCGACTACCCGCAACACTCCATTGCCGGGATGCGCAAGCGGGATGCCGAGCAGGTCGGGGCGGATGAAGATTACAAGCGAATGGCGTATGAACAGTTCACCCGGCTGGGGAAGAAAGCCTACCCGGTATTGTGCAGTTCACCTGAAAAGGCGATTGCAACGGCTGACGAACATATAGCCACCGGACACGTGCCGGATATAGTGTTTTTCGACCTGCCCGGCACGGTGAACAGCGAGGGCGTGATAAACTCCCTTGCGGGCATGGACTACATTTTCACCCCCATTTCAGCCGACAAGGTGGTGCTGGAAAGCAGCCTGTCGTTCGCAATGGCTATCCAAAAGCTATTGGTGAGGAATGAAGCCTGCCGACTTGCCGGGCTGTACCTCTTTTGGAACATGGTGGACGGGCGGGAGAAAACAGACCTCTACGCCGCCTATGACAAGACCATTAAGGAACTGGAACTGCCGCTGATGAAAACCTTTATCCCCGATACCAAACGCTACAAAAAGGAACTGGTGGCGGATAAAAAGGCGGTGTTCCGCTCCACGCTCTTTCCCGCCAGCCGCCCGCTGGTAAGGGGAAGCAACTTGGAAGAACTGATAACCGAAATAGTGTACTACATCAAATTAAAATGATATGGCAAAGCAAAGCGGCGGGATGCCGAAGATAGACGAAGATTTCATGAAAGAGCTTATCTCGCAGGGTGTTCCCAGTAAAGAAGATAATAAACCGAATGATGCACCACATACCAATCTTGCATCACAAGTTACCCAAGAGGAACAGCAGACGGAAACGGTGCGGGTGGAGAAAACGACAAACCGCAAGCGCAAGGGGGGTTCGGGCGACTACCGGGAAACCTACTTTCAAAAAGTGGAACTGGCAGACCGACAGCCCTTATACGTGAGCCGTACCACGCACGAGAAGCTGATGCGTATCGTGACAGTGATAGGCGGGCGCAAGGTGACGGTAAGCAGCTACGTGGAAAACATTCTGCTGCGTCACTTCGAGCAGTACCAAGACGAGATAAACACCCTGTACGAAAGCAACTTCCAAAAGCCTGTCTGACTATGATAATCTATTGCATACTTACCGGGCTTTTGGTGTACTATATCGCCCTATGGCTGTGGTATCGCTACACGGACAGCCGAACATCACCGGGCAGAACGGATGATGCGCCGCTTCCACGAAACGGGGTTTCAGGCTACACACTGATAGGTGAAAGCCGATACAAGGGCGGACTAATCGGGACAGCGCAGGACAAATCGGGACACCTCCCGCAAGCGGCTGAAAATGATACTATTTTTGCGCCGCAGGCTGACGGACTGCCGGAAGAAACGCCCGGTTACGAGAATGACGAACCCGACTACGAGGACGAGGAAATAGCCGGGTACATGGACGGTGACGATGATACCGGGCGGGCTACGGGCGTGAGCTTCGATGAACTGGGAGAAGCGGTACGCACGGCGAACGCCGACAACCCCACCGAAGCGGAGAAACGGCAAGCCGCCGGGACACTGGCAAGCATTGAGGGAACGAACCTCTACGATGCGGTGGTGGAGAACATCAACGGCGGGCTGGCAAAGGTGGCGGAACTGCTGGGACGCAACGAAGCGGAACTGGCTGCGGCTGCTGTCCCTGCCGGAACTGGCGATACAAGCGAGGAACACGAAGCGTTCGACATGAACGATTTCCTATAATATAATAATGTATAAGCCTGACAGCATGAAACAACGGGATTACGGTTGATTGGCAACCTGAAAACCAAACAGACAAACGGGACTATCCCCGACCACTAAAATTTCAAATTATTCACCAGCCGGGAAAGGCGGACTATCCACCCGCCGCCCGGCATTAAAAACAAATCACAATGAGAAAGAAAATCTTCTTGTCGGCGGCTATACTTGCCGCCGTGGTAAGTGCCTACGCACAAGGAAACGGGCAGGCGGGCATCACCGAAGCCACGAACCTAATCACCGGGTATTTTGACCCCGGAACAAAACTGGTGTACGCAATCGGGGCGGTCTGCGGCTTGATTGGCGGGGTAAAAGTATATAACAAGTTTTCAAGCGGCGACCCCGACACCTCAAAGACCGCCGCCAGTTGGTTCGGGGCGTGCATCTTCCTGATTGTCGCCGCCACTATCCTGCGTTCGTTCTTCCTCTAAACCAGCGGCAATGTCTGAATATCCGGTAAACAGGGGTATCGGGAAGCCGGTGGAGTTCAAGGGGCTGAAAAGCCAGTACCTCTTTATCTTTTGCGGCGGCTTGCTCGCCGTCTTCGTGGTGTTCATCATCCTGTTCATGGCAGGCGTGAACCAGTGGCTATGTATCGGTTTCATCGTGTCGGCTTCGCTGCTGCTCGTGTGGCAGACGTTCCGGCTCAATGCCAAGTACGGCACGCACGGGCTGATGAAAGCTGCCGCACGCAAAAGACACCCACGCTTCATTATCAGCCGAAAGGCGATACCCCGGCTGTTCAACTACAAAAGAAGAAAGGAAGAAAGAACATGAGGAATATGTTAAAGGCTACCACGCTGGAAAGGAAATTTCCACTTTTGGCGGTGGAGAACGGCTGCATCATTTCAAAGGATGCGGACATAACGGTGGCTTTCAGGGTGGAACTGCCCGAACTGTTCACCGTCACCAGTGCCGAGTACGAAGCCATACATTCGGCATGGTATAAGGCAATCAAGGTGCTGCCCGACTACTCCATAGTACACAAGCAGGACTTCTTCATCAAGGAGAACTACCAGCCCGACACCGAAAGGGACGAGCTTAGTTTTTTAAGCCGCTCCTTTGAACGGCACTTCAATGAACGCCCGTTCCTGAACCATTACTGCTACCTGTTCCTGACAAAGACGACAAGGGAGAGAAGCCGCCGACAGAGCGACTTCTCCACCCTCTGCCGGGGCAGGATTGTACCGCAGGAGATAGCCGACAAGGAAGCGGCGGCAAAGTTTATCGAAGCGGTCGGGCAGTTTGAAAGGATTATGAACGACAGCGGTTTTGTCACCCTTACCCGGCTGGCGGCATCGGAAATCACCGGGCAGGACGGAAAGGCGGGCATCATCGAGAAATACTTCTCGCTCTCGCAAACCGACACTACTTGCCTGAAAGACATCGGGCTGTACCCGGAAGAAATGCGGGTCGGGGACGATATACTGTGCCTGCACACGCTTTCGGACGTGGAAGATTTGCCCGGAAAGGTCGGGACGGACTGCCGATTTGAGAAGCTGTCCACAGACAGAAGCGATTGCAGGTTAAGTTTTGCCGCCCCGGTGGGCGTGCTGTTGTCGTGTAACCACGTCTATAACCAGTTCATCTTCATAGACGACCACGCCGAAAACCTGAAGAACTTCGAGCAGACCGCCCGGAACATGCAATCGCTCTCCCGTTACTCCCGTGCCAACCAAGTGAACAAGGAGTGGATAGACGAGTACCTGAACGAAGCGCACAGCAAGGGGCTTATCTCGGTACGCTGCCACTGTAACGTCATGGCATGGAGTGACGATAGGGACGAACTCAAACGCATACGCAACGATGTGGGAAGCCAACTTGCGCTAATGGAGTGCAAGCCACGCCACAACACGGTCGATACGCCCACGCTCTTTTGGGCGGGCATACCCGGCAACGAAGCCGACTTCCCCGCAGAGGAAAGTTTCTACACGTTCTTGGGGCAGGCTCTCTGCCTGTTCGTGGAAGAAACGAACTACAAGAGTTCGCTTTCGCCGTTCGGCATCAAAATGGTGGACAGGGTAAGCGGTCGCCCGCTGCACATCGACATATCGGATTTGCCCATGAAGAAAGGCATCACGACCAACAGAAACAAGTTCATACTTGGGCCGAGCGGGTCGGGTAAGTCCTTCTTCACCAACCACATGGTGCGCCAGTGTTACGAGCAGGGTGCGCACGTGCTGCTGGTCGATACGGGTAACAGTTACTTGGGGCTGTCCCAGCTTATCCACAACCGCACGCACGGCGAGGACGGGATTTATTTCACCTACACCAACGAGAACCCGATAGCGTTCAACCCGTTCTATGTCGAGGACGGGGTATTTGACATCGAGAAAAAAGAGAGCATCAAGACCCTGATACTCACCCTGTGGAAGCGGGATGATGAAGCCCCCAAACGGTCGGAAGAAGTGGCGTTGTCAAACGCCGTGAGTGCCTATATCGAACTGATAGGCAAAGACCGTTCGGTAACGCCCTGCTTCAACACGTTCTACGAGTTTGTCCGGGATGATTACCGCCGACAGCTTGAACAGAAGAACGTCAGGGAAAAGGATTTTGACATTGACAATTTCCTGAACGTGCTTGAACCGTACTATCGTGGCGGTGAGTACGACTACCTGCTGAACTCCGACAAGGAGCTGGATTTGCTGCATAAACGCTTCATTGTCTTTGAATTGGACAATATCAAAGACCACAAGATTTTATTCCCGGTAACGACTATCATCATCATGGAAGCCTTTATAAACAAAATGCGCAAGTTAAAGGGGATAAGGAAGTTAATACTAATTGAAGAAGCGTGGAAAGCGATTGCATCGGCGAACATGGCGGACTACATAAAATATTTGTACAAGACTGTCCGAAAGTATTTCGGGGAAGCGATTGTAGTCACGCAAGAGGTAGAGGATATTATTTCTTCCCCTATCGTGAAAGAAAGTATCATCAATAACTCGGACTGCAAAATATTGTTAGACCAGCGAAAATACCTGAACAAGTTCGACAGCATACAGAACCTCTTGGGACTGACCGACAAGGAGCGTTCGCAGATATTGTCTATCAACATGGCGAACCACCCCGGACGGAAGTACAAGGAAGTTTTCTTCTCGCTGGGCGGCACACAATCGGCAGTGTACGCCACGGAAGTTTCATTGGAAGAATATTACACGTACACGACTGAGGAAAGCGAAAAAATGGAACTGTTCGCTCTTGCCGAGAAGCTGGACGGCAACCTTGAACTGGCTATCAAGCGGCTTGCAGAAAGCAAAAGAAATCCCCAATCATCAACAACTTAAAAATTAGGAACATGAAATGGATTGACAATCTGATATACACGCTATTGTCCGCCTGCCTGCTGGCGGGCTGCGAGGACAGCGGAAGCAAGGAGCTGGAAAGGATGCAGGGCTATTGGGTACACGTCAGGGGACACCCGGCTTTCACACTCTCGGAAACGGGCGGCAGATACACCGTCACCCGGAAAGCGAATGTCAGGGGCAGAATACTGGAAACGGCTTACCCGGTAACAGAACGGAACGGCTGCCTGTTCATCGAAACGGGCTTCCGCATACAGTTCACCTATGACAAAAAGACCGACCGGATAACGCTCATGCCCGGCGGCGAATACAAACGAGTTACAAACCCTGAAAACAAAAGATAATGAAAAGAACAATTCTCCTTATGGCGGTGTGCCTTTGCTTCATCGGCAAGGCATCCGCACAGTGGGTGGTGTCAGACCCCGGCAACTTGGCGCAGGGCATCATCAACACCACCAAGCAGATAGTGCAGACTTCCACCACTGCCAAGAACACGCTGGACGGCTTCATGGAAGCGCAGAAGATTTTCCAGCAGGGTAAAAAATATTACGATGCGCTCAAAGCGGTACACGATGTTGTCAAGGGCGGCATCAAGGTGAAGAAGTCCATTGAGTTGGTGGCGGAAATATCCGAAATCTACGTGCGAAACTATCAGAACATGCTGGCAGACCCGAACTACACGCCGGATGAACTCACCGCCATTTCAGCCGGGTACGCAAAGCTGCTCTCCGAAAGTGCGGACGTGTTGCAGGACTTGAAGAATGTAGTGAACGTGACGGGCATGTCGCTGACGGATGCCGAAAGACTGGCGGTAATCAACAACGCCTATAAAAGCCTGCTCAACTACCGCAACCTCGTGAACTACTACACCCGAAAGAACATATCCGTGTCCTACCTGCGGGCGAAGAAGAAGAACGACACCGACCGGGTGCTGGCTCTCTACGGCTCGGCGGATGAACGCTACTGGTAACATATAAATCGGTATGCCTATGTTATTAGCAGCGGTGGATTTTGACAACCTGCACCAAGTGTTGCGGGTGCTGTACGATGAAATGATGCCCTTGTGCAGCAACATGACGGGGGTAGCCAAAGGGATAGCCGGGCTGGGAGCTTTGTTCTATGTAGCCGCCAAAGTGTGGCAGTCGCTCGCACGTGCCGAACCCATAGACGTGTACCCGCTCCTGCGTCCCTTTGCGCTGGGGCTGTGCATCATGTTTTTTCCAACTTTCGTACTGGGGACTATCAACACGGTATTGTCGCCAGTGGTGAAAGGGTGCAACCAGCTTATGGAAACGCAGACTTTCGACATGAACGAGTACCGGGCGCAGAAAGACCGACTGGAATATGAAGCCCTGATGCGAAGCCCCGAAACGGCTTACCTCGCATCGGACGAGGAATTTGACCGACAACTGGAAGAACTGGGCTGGTCGCCCTCCGACATGGTGACCATGACGGGCATGTACATGGACAGGACGGCTTATAATATAAAGAAGTCCGTCCGGGACTGGTTCAGGGAGTTATTGGAAATGCTCTTTCAGGCGGCGGGGCTGATTATAGACACGCTGCGCACGTTCTTCCTAATCGTGTTAAGCATACTGGGTCCGCTGGCGTTTGCGATTTCCGTCTATGACGGTTTCCAAAGCACGCTGACCCGGTGGATTTCACGCTATATCTCCATTTACCTGTGGCTGCCCGTGTCGGACTTGTTCAGCAGCGTGCTGGCACGCATACAAACCCTGATGCTCCAAAAAGACATCGAGCAGCTTTCAGACCCGGATTTCATCCCGGACGGGAGCAGCACCGTGTATATAATCTTTATGATTATCGGCATCGTGGGCTACTTCACCATTCCAACGGTGGCAAGCTGGATAGTGTCGGCTGGCGGTACGTCTGCCTATAACCGCAACGTGGCACGGGCTGGGTCAATCGCCGGGGCTGCGGTCGGTGCGGCAAGCGGGAAAGTAACCGGGAAACTACTCAAATAACCAACATCAATATTTAGTATATGGAATTTAAGTCATTAACGAACATCGAAACGAGTTTCCGGCAAATCCGGCTCTTTGCGCTGGTATTCATCTGCCTGTGCGCACTGGTGACGGGCTTTGCCGTGTGGAACTCGTACAGCTTCGCCGAGAAGCAGCGGCAGAAGATATACGTCCTCGACAACGGCAAAAGCCTGATGCTGGCACTCTCGCAGGACATGGCACAGAACAGACCCGTGGAAGCGAAGTCGCACGTGCGGCGTTTCCACGAACTTTTCTTCACCTTATCACCCGAAAAGGGGGCTATCGAAAGCAACATCAAACGCTCGTTGTTTCTCGCCGACAAGACCGCTTTCAACTATTACAAGGACTTGGCGGAAAAGGGCTACTACAACCGGGTGATTTCCGGAAACGTCACGCAGACGGTGGAGATTGACAGCGTGAAGTGCGACTTCGACCAGTACCCCTACAAGGTGAACACGTATGCCCGCCAGTTGATTGTCCGGGAAAGCAGCCTGACGGTGCGAAGCCTTGTCACCTCGTGCCGGTTGCTTAACGCAACACGGAGCGACAACAACCCGCACGGCTTCATCATCGAAGCGTTCACCATTACCGAGAACAAGGATTTGCAGACCATTAAAAGATAGCCTTATGGAAAGAAAACGAAATTACATCGAAAAGGTGCAGGACTGGGCAGACGACCGCCTGCGCCGAATGTGCGGACGGATTACGCCGGGCAAAAGGCTGGCGGTTATCCTCCTGATGTTCTTCTTTTTCGGCGGCTTGTCTATCTACATCACCGTTTCATCAATCTACAATATCGGGAAACGGGACGGGCAAAGGCTGCAAATAGAACACATCAGACAACTGCCGTTGCACGGCAATGACACAACCAAAAGTATCAACCCGTTAAACAGACCGCAATATGGAAGACGTACAGAAGAATGAGAACGGCACGACCGCACAGCAGGCGGACGGGAAGCCGAAAAAGGAAAATAAGCCCAAACGGGAACTTACCCCGCAGCAGGTGCAGCAGCGCAGGAAAATGATAGTCTTCCCGCTGATGTTCCTTGCCTTTGCAGGGTGCATGTACCTGATATTCGCACCCTCCGGCAAAGAGGACGTGAATGTGGAAAGCGTGGGCGGCTTCAATGCCGACATACCCCTGCCCGCAGAGGACGGGATTATAGCCGACAAGCAAAAGGCTTACGAGCAGGCGGTGACAAGCCGCAAACAGCAGGACAAGATACAATCCTTGCAGGACTTCGGTTTCACGCTGGATGATGATACGGAAGAACCACAAGAGGAAATCAACCTGCTGCCGGAAGAAGATCCGAAGCCACAAAGGGGCGGCGGTGCTTCTTCAAGGGCGGCTTACCGGGACATCAACCGCCAGTTAAGCACGTTCTACGAAACGCCCCCTGTGGACGAGGAAAAAGAGGAATTGAAACGGCAGGTGGCGGAACTGACCGACCGACTGAAACAGCAGCAGAACGCCACGCCTACGGCTGACGACCAAATGGCACTCTTGGAAAAGTCCTACGAGCTGGCGGCAAAGTATATGAACGGGCAGGACGGACAAAGGGGACAGATTGCCCAAATACCGACAGCCGGGCAGAACGGCGGCGGTATCGGCACTCCGGCTATTCCGGTGCAGGCTATCCGGGAAACGACCGTTTCGGGATTGCAGCAGCCCATGAGCGATGCCGACTTCATCCGGGCTTACAGCCAGCCACGAAACTACGGCTTCAACACGGCGGTAGGCACGGGGTACGCTATGGGAAAGAACACGGTAGCCGCCTGCATACACCAAGACCAAACGCTGGTGGACGGGCAGGCGGTGAAACTCCGGTTGCTCGAACCCATGCAGGCGGGAAATATCGTTGTGCCGAAGAATACCCTTGTGGCGGGAACGGCAAAGGTGCAGGGCGAACGGCTCGACATACTGGTGTCCTCGATTGAGTACGCTGGCAACATCATCCCGGTGGAACTCGCCGTGTTCGACACGGACGGGCAAAAGGGGCTTTCCGTCCCGTCCTCTATGGAGCAGGAAGCGTTCAACGAAGCTATGGCGAATATCGGAAGCGGGCTGGGTACAAGCATTTCCTTTGCCCAAAGTGCCGGGCAGCAGGTGGCTATGGACGTGACAAGGGGATTGCTGCAAGGAACGTCCGGCTACCTCGCCAAGAAGTTCCGAACCGTGAAAGTGAAGCTGAAAGCAGGCTATAAAGTCATGCTGTATGCCAAACAACAATAACCATTTTATCAACCGTTAAAATTTCAATTAGCAATGAAACAGATTTTTGGATTGTTCGCCCTCTTGCTGGGCGTGTGTGCGGCAAACGCACAAACCGCTGACACCGTGAAGTATGCGGCTGGCAACGACTTGTACCGGGGGATTACCCGGAAACTCCCGTACCGCCAAATGGTTACGCCCTACGGCGTGGAAGTGACCTTTGCCAAGACGGTGCATATCATCTTCCCCGCCGCCGTCCGCTATGTCGATTTGGGAAGCAACCACATCATAGCGGGCAAGGCGGACGGTGCGGAGAACGTAATCAGGGTGAAAGCCACGACAGAGGGCTTTCCGGGAGAAACGAACTTCTCCGTTATCTGCGAGGACGGCAGTTTCTTTTCGTTCAACGCCAAGTACGCCCGTGAACCGGAAATGCTCAACATCGAAATGAAGGACTTCTTGGAGAATGAAGATACGTCCGACTTCTCACATACCCGGATGAACATCCATTTCCGGGAACTGGCGGGTGAAAGCCCGCTATTAGTGAAGCTGATAATGCAGAGCATCTACAAGAACAATGACCGGAAAGTGCGCCACTTGGGTAGCAAGCGTTTCGGCATACAGTTCTTAATCAAGGGGATTTACACCTATAACGGGATGCTCTACGTGCACACGCAGACAAAGAACAGTTCCAACGTGCCTTTCGACACGGACTTCATCAGGTTTAAGATAACCGATAAAAAAGTGCCCAAACGCACGGCTATTCAGGAAACGGTACTGGATGCGGTACGCAGCTACAACGAGGTGATAGAGATTGCCGGGAAATCGACCGTGCGCACGGTGTACGCCCTGCCGAAGTTTACCATTCCTGACGACAAGCTGCTGGTCGTGGAACTCTACGAGAAGAACGGCGGGCGGCATCAGACCATACGGGTGGAAAACGCCGACATCGTGAACGCAGAAGTGATTGACGAACTAAAAATCAAATAGGGAATGAAAAGACACATCTTTATAATGATGCTCTTTGCGCTGTGCCTGACCTCGTTTCAGGCACACGCACAAAGATACCTGCCGGGCATGAAAGGCTTGCAGGTCACGGCGGGCATGACGGACGGGGTGCATTGGAACGCTGGCAGTGATTTCGCCTACCATATCGGGGCGGCGTACAGCGTTTACACCAAGAACGCCAACCGCTGGGTGATTGGCGGCGAATACCTGCACAAGAAGTATGACTACAAGGATATGCAGATACCCGTAGAACAGTTCACCGCAGAGGGCGGCTATTACCTGAAATTCCTATCGGACAGACGAAAGACCTTTTTCCTTTCATTGGGCTTGTCGGCTCTCGCCGGGTACGAAACAAGCAACCGAAGCGAAAAGCTGCTGCCGGACGGCTCTACCTTGCTGGATAAGGACTGCTTCATTTACGGCGGTGCGCTGACGCTGGAACTGGAAACCTACCTGACCGACCGGGTGGCTCTGCTGTTGAACGCAAGGGAACGGGCGTTGTTCGGCTCGGACATAGGCAAGTTCCACACGCAGGTATCTTTGGGACTGAAATTCATTATCAACTGACCGCTATATAATAATGTATATGAAGAATGTAATGTATAAAATCATCATGGGCTGCTACATCGTGGCCGCCCTCGTGCTTGTCACCGCCTGTAATGACAACTTGGATATTCAGCAGGCGTACCCGTTCAGCATCGAAACACTGCCAGTACCCAAAAGGCTGAAAGTCGGGGAAACCGCCGAAATACGCTGCCGACTGGTGCGTGGCGGCTATTACCAGCCGACTGCCTATCAGATACGGTATTTCCAGCCGGACGGCAAAGGAAAGCTGGAAATGGATAACGGCACGGTGCTTTTGCTCAATGACCTTTACCCGTTGGAGAAAGAAACATTCAGGCTCTACTACACCTCGGCATCGACAGACCAGCAGACGATTGACATTTATATTATCGACAGCTTCGGGCAGATGCAACAACTTTCGTTCTCGTTTAACAATGACAGCAGCGAGGAAGAATAAATCTTTTGGAATTAGTATGTTGATAAACACCCAGTGTTTTATTGCTGGGTGTTTATTTTGTGATTACCTTTGTTCCTTGTAAATAACTTATAAAAAAATAACTGCACATTATGAGAATAAAGGATATTTCCGTTGAAAATTATCGAAACTTAAATTCTGCAACAATTACATTTGACGAATCGTGCAATTTTATTGTTGGAGAAAATAATTTAGGAAAATCAAATATATTAAACCTGTTAAATATCATTTTCACACGAAGAGGATTTGTTTATGATGATTTTAATGATGCAAATTTACCTATAACAGTTAATATACGAATAAAACTCACAAATGATGAAATAGGGCATTTTGAAGACTTGTTTGATATAGATGATTACACCTATATCAATATTATCTGTAAACAAGTATCACCTGATGATAATATGGAATTTTATCATTTAGAAACAGAAACATACATATCTCCAACCCTTATTAAATGCTTAAACTTTATATACTATGATTCCTTGAGAAATCCCATTTCTGAAATTAATTTTGACAGCAGTAAAGGCGTAGGGCGTTTTTTATCAAGAATGATTAAGGATTACGTATCGAATACAGATATAAATACTAATAATTTAGTTGATATTGAATTTACAAATGATTTATTAACTAATGTAAATACTAAATTAGAAAAAATAAAATCTTTTAAAGACCACGCAATTAAAGCTGTTTTGGAGGGGGATGTTTCATTGTTATTCCCAAAGTTAATCTCTTTACAAGATGCCAGAGGAGGGGCATTGTCAAAATGTGGATATGGAATTCAATTTTTATTACTAGTTACTTTATCTATTTTGAATAAACTTCAAACAATTTCCGACCAACGTGGAGAAACAGGGGTATTTGTTAATGAGGATACAGGAGAAAGGTCTATTTCTGTTGTATTAGGACTTGACGAGCCAGAGATACATTTACATCCTTATATGCAACGTTCTCTTATTAAATATCTCAATAAAGTTATCAATAATGAAGATTCTGACTTAAAGTTATTAATAAAAGAATTATTTGGAATTGATAAATTAGATGGTCAAATCATCATCGCAACACATTCACCAAGTATTATTCTTAATGATTTTAAGCAGATTATTCGACTTTATAAAGAAGGAACAAGCACTAAAATAGTTTCAGGAACAAATCTATCTCTCGGCGAACAACTTGAAAAACATCTTTTACTTCATTTTCCTTTTATCAAAGAAGCATTCTTTGCTCGCTGTGCTATTTTTGTCGAAGGGGATTCTGAATATGGAAGTTTTCCCTTGTTTGCAAAAAAATGTGATATAGATTTAGATGATTGCGGGATATGTGTTATTCAAGCAGGTGGAGATTCCGTTCTACAACTGATACAGTTAGCAGAAAAATTTGGTATACCTTGTATTGGGATTAGAGATAGTGATGGAGATAATACCCCAACAAGTATTCCTAATTTATGGAAAACAACAGAACGGGATTTTGAGGCTGAATTAATGAAATTGATTGATATAGGAAGAGAGGAAGTATTATGCGATATACTTTGTGAATATGATTCGGAAAAACAAGAACGAATTCTGAATGCACAAGCATTAAATAAACGAGCATATAAAAAATATGGCTATTTAACAGCACCTATCAGTACAGACCTCAAATTATCAGATATAGACAAAACAAATATCACAAACCTAAAAGCCTATTATTCTACATGGTTTGGAATCAATAAGTCTCAACCATTGGGACTTTTAATAGGAATGAAACTATCTAAAAGCGAAATCCCTCAAATATATGTCAATCTAATTGAACAAGCTAAAAGTTTATGCTGATGTATCAAAACGAAATAGAAATTATAAAATCTCGGATTGAGAACAAACACCAAGGGGATGAAAAACAATTAGAAATTATTTTTTCTCCTAACAAACGATTATTAGTTGAAGCACCTGCTGGCTATGGTAAAACACATACAATGGTAAGCCGGATAGCCTATTTAATATCTATCGGCAAGCTACCTGTTCCAAAAAAACTTTTAGCATTAACTTTTAGCGTAAATGCTGCATATAAAATTAAAAAAGATGTAAGTAAGAATATTCCAGAACTATTGCAGGATTTAGGCAAGCAAATTAATATTAAAGAAAAAATATATGTATCTAATTATCATGGTTTCTGTCGAAGCATTTTAAAAAAATACGGTCATAGACTACATCCTGCATTGTCGAATTTAGATACTCTACAATCCGTTGATGATAGTCGAAGTGATAGTATAATGCGAGTATTTAATAATATTTCAATAGATGAAGCGAATGTTTTGTCAGAATTCAACGCCGGAGTTAAAAACATAAAAGGAAAGTATTTAAAAGAAAATATTGATAAATATAATTCTATTGTCATCTCCAAACTATTAATAAAGAATGCCATTCCATATAATGCAATTATTACTTTAACAATTAAATTGTTTAAAGAACAAATTGGAATATTAGAATTTTACCGAAATTATTATACATCAATTCTCGTAGATGAATTTCAAGATACCAATCTACTAAGTTATTGGCTATTGAATTTCTTAATTACAGATAAAACAAATATATTGCTATTAGGAGATTCTTTACAGCGAATTTATGGATTTATAGGAGCCGTACCCAATTTACTTTCACATGCACAAAATACATTCAATTTACAACTTATTTCATTGGAGAAGAATTATCGTTTTGCATCCAATGAGAATATGCTTCAATTGGATAAAATAATACGGCAAAATGCTATTACTCCTTTTGATAACCCTAATAGCTTAAAATCCAAGGTGGAATTTAATATCTATGATAACCAAGAAGAAGAAGCTTTACAAGTTGTAATTAAGTCACAAAAAATATTACAAAACGATTCCTTTGCTAAAGTTGCCATACTTGCAAAGCAAAGAGGACCTAATATTGAGCATATTATAAAAACTTTCAATCACAATAAGATACCATTCTTTTATGGATTATTTACAGATGAAGACTCTGAATATATAACATTCAACAGAAAATGTCTGTATGAATTTATTGAATTACTAAAATCAAATTCAAAGATTACTAAAAAGATAGGGAAAAAACATATTGATAAAATACGAGAAATATATATTAACAATGATTCCGTACTTGTTAAAGCTCTTTTAGAATTACTCGAAATTTTTTGGGTTCAGCTTTTTGTCGATTATTCGTTTTTATCTAATGAAGATAAAATTAATCTGATTAAAGATACCTTTGAACATAATGGTATAAAACAATATATGGAATTCTTAAATACGTCTATAATAATCTCTACGGTACATGCAGCAAAAGGTTTAGAATGGGATTATGTAATACTTCCTGATATGGAAAAAGATTCATTTCCTAACTGGTATGGATTATGCGGTAGATGTAAAAATGGAAATGACTGTAATTTTGTGATGACTAAAGATATAGAAAAATCATTCTTTGAGGAATTAAGTGTATTTTATGTAGCAGTTACTCGGGCTAAAAAGCAAGTTTTTTTTACGGCAAGTCATAAACAACTCACAAATAGGGGCATTTTTGAAAAAAATTATAGTTGTTTTATGAAATTGCCAGGTATTGAATATATACAAACAGTATAGAGAGACAGAAAGTATTATTGGCTAACCAACAGCTAGTCAGAAGGCATTGGTTGCTAATAATTTTTGGGGAATATAGGCGGGTTTCTTTGCTACTTTATTTCCCGGCACTCACGAAAGAAAGTAGCGGCGGCAAACAGCCGCCGTTCTCTATCAACTGGTTTTAAGGCTCCTTATGGACGTGTATTTCTCTAACCACACCTTTACCTGTTCCATGTTGTATTCGCCCGTGATAATTGCCGTATGGTCGTTTATGGCTACAAACCGGACACTCTCGTGGCTGTTTACCCAGCCTTGCAGGGAACAGACGCCCCACGTGTCCACATCTTCAAAAACACTGCGGTCTATCCGGCTGATTGGCTCGCCGAAAACTACCGTCATTATCTGAAAGTCCGGCTTATCTGCCAGCAGTTGCAAATGGTGCAGCGTGCCGAAATCGTCAATTTTGCGCCCCCACGCCCACACATCATTATACAAATCATCGCCCCATTGGTGCGGGTGGTCGAAACGGACTTTTACCTCTATGGTGTGTTCGTTTTCTTCTGTGTCCTCGATAACGCCCGTTACCATTAAGCCCGTAAAAATGCACTCGCAACGCCTGCCGATAAGCTCCTTGTTTACTTCTGTCGTTTTCATGCCCCCAAAATTTACTTGTTTATTACTCCGTTCTTCTTTGCTATCCACCCGTCACGCCTGCGGCGGCACTCGTCCAGCGTTTTGGCTACCGTGCTGAAAAGTTCGCCGTCCGTGTGGCGGTAGTCATATTGAAAATAAATCTGTCCCCTGAAAGCCCCTAAATGGCATTTCACGAACTTTTCTTCTCCCGGTGTCTGGGTGATGCTTACCCCGTTTTTGTTAAGTGACTGCATGATGTCTTATTTTTTTATGGTTATAAACTTGGTTGTTTTTAGCGGGCAGGGCTTTGACACCCCGCCCGGATTGGTTGTTATGCCGCCCGGAACACAAAGCCGTCATCAAACCAGTAATCGCACATGAACAGGTCACGGGCGAACTGTTTGTAATCGAAATAGGTCTTTGCGAACTCCGGCAGGTCGTAACATTCTTCTATAATTTCATAGGCGAAATCTTCTTCATCGTCATATTCCCCTTGATATTCATCCCGGAAATCCCGTACAAGGTCGTCCGCATCTTCCTCGCCCAAATCATGGCTTTTATAGTTGCACCACACGAAAAAGGCTTCCTGCTCGGTGTCGCTCAAATCCTCCACCGCATCACGCAGGGCAAAGAAGTTTTCAGAAATCCAGCTTTCGTCGATTAAGCCCTCCGGCACGTTCTCCCAGTCCTGAAACATGTATTCCGCATCTTCCTCGTCCTTGTGAAGTTCCCGGCAGGCTTCATAAAATTCTTCCTTGTCCGAATAGTCCGAAAGGTCGAGCCATGCGCCGGACAATGAACCGTTGTTGTACTTGACATAAGTGCCTACATAAACTTTTGCTTCCGATAATACCTTTGCTTCCATATTGCTGTAATTTTTTAAGTTTTTAATTTTATGCGGATTTGAGAGGTGAGGGAGTTGAAGTTTCACTGAACTTTTTTCCTGTTTCCCGTAAATCCGACTTTTTTTTTATGCGTCTTCCGGTCGGGTCGGTCGTTTTCGTTTCACATAGGCGTAAAAGGGTAGTGTTTAGAGTTTGCAAGGTTTTGGGCAAAAAATACCTCGCAAGGCAGGGAAGATTTTTTCGCCAAACCGGAACGGCTCGACCTTGCAAAATCGTGAAGAACACGTAACTACCTTTGCCTATTGAAATGATTAAAACGACTGTCCCGGCTGGGGGACTGCGTAAGAGGAAGATTTACAGATAGGGAAACAGGAAACAATGTTAAAAATGAATTGAAAGGGAACTTATTCTATGGTTATTTATGTACTTTTGTTAAAAGAAAAATAAGTTATGAATATAAAGCTATATATAATAGGGGCAAATAATGATGATAAGGGTTCTCAATTGGAAGAATTAACAACATCAATCTTAAAAAGACAAGGATATAAAAACATCTCAACTAACGCAATTTATAGCGGTGGTAGCGAAATAGATGCTATTGCAACGCACATTAATCGTTTAGGTGTTAACGATATTGAATATCCTATTATTTGTGAATGTAAAGCTCACAATAAACCTATCAATATAAATGATTGGCTAAAGTTTATTGGCAAAATTTACCTTGAGAAATTAAATAACTCCCATACTGTCGGACTAATGATAGCTCTTTCAGGTGCGAATGGCAATGTAATAGGTTCTTATAATGATATAAAAAAGCACCAATTCGTTCACCTTATTGCAAATGATGATTTAGTATCGCTTTTAATTGAAGAATTTTCTTTATTACATCCCGATTATATTGAAAAATACATATTACAATACACAAGTAAAAAGATAGCAGAAATAGGACTTGTATATTACTCAAAATGTGTGTATTGGGTTGTAAATTTTATAGAGGGTGGTTTTACCTTGTTAACCCACAATATTGAAACCTTAAATCGAACAGACTTAGATAATTTGCTACCATTATTACATTCTAATACTACATTTTCTAACTATATTGATATTCAGGCTGAATACACAGCAATAAATAGACGTTCAACTATTGATAAATTAGCTTTAAGTATTTTAATGGATGAAGAACAAGCGTTATCAATTGAACAATTAATAAAAAAGACTCAAAATGTTGCAACTGATTCATATCGAGAATTTAGCATTTCTGAATTTGCGTCTATTTTGATGGAAAATAAATTTATTCAGAATAATTCAGGGATGTATTCTCTAATCTCAATAGAAAATATTGATTTCATAGAATTTTACCGTTATATTTTTACAAATACTGTACCTCTATATATTTTAAGTAGGAACCTATATTTAAGGATGATAGATGAACAACTTTTAGAAAGAATATGCAAAATACAATGTTGCATTAAAATCCCCGAAGAAAAGAAAAAAGATTGTGTTTTTTTATTACAACATTCGCCATCCGCATTATCTTATGCAATAAATGAAGATGAAGACATTACCCGTTATCGTTCTCCTAATGGAAATACACTGGCTGATAATATAGATAAAGGACATACAGATTGGTTTTTGCATAAAATTATAAATGCCTTTATACAAGATTATCATAATCAAACTTTGCATAAATTATATTTAGATGATTATGAGATTTCATCAATTTGTATCAATCTTGCCTTAGAAATAGTCAAAGATAAACATGATAAGAAGTTAATTAACGATAGAAAAGAACTACATTTAGCACATTTATCAGGAGAAGAATATAGAAATCAAGTTGTTCTTGTAGCTAAATTGCCAGAATAGTATATTCATATAAGGGTGTTGTGAGCTTGCTTGCAATACGCTTGTGCGGGCTTCCAACGGCTCTTTTCACGAAATACAGTCAGCCATGCCACGCACGGCTGGCGTTTCGGGGAATGTGCCAGTTGGAAAAGGATATAAAAAATGCGGGTAGTCGGTGGACTGCCCGCAAGGTGGAAGAATGTACTTCATTGGGATATAGTTTGTTAGGCGGAATTTCGTTACCGAAATCGTTACCTATTCGTTTTTGTCACGGTTATAGGTAACGAAACCTACCGGACGGCGTTCTTTCTGTTGTTTCGACTGGCTTAGAAGCTGGGTAAGGGCTTGGTACAGTTCGTTGAACTGCGCATCGGTGCTTACCTCCAGTTCCTCGATGCGCCTTGACAGTTCCTCGTAACCGATTGCCATTTGGCGCATGAGGACGAAAGCCCGCATGATTGAAATGTTTACTTCTATGGCTACTTTGGAGCGGAGAACCGAAGAAAGCATGGCTACGCCCTGCTCGGTGAAAGCCATAGGCATAGCAACGCCGAAGTTGTAATCAGGGGGTATCACATTTTGTGATACCCCTATGGATAACAGCAAGTTAGCTTCCTCTTGAGTGAGAACAAACATAAAATCACTTGGAAAACGCTCGATATTGCGCTTGACCGCCTGCTTCAAGGCTCGTGTTTCCACTTGGTAGAGTTCTGCCAAATGATAATCGAGCATCACCCGGCAACCTCTGACCTCAAAAATATTGTTTTGGATAATCTGCAAATCCATAATCGTATATTTTAGGAAATTTAGCAATGTTGGAATAATAGTAAGGACTGGTCACAAATTGTGACCAGTTCCCAATAATCAAGATTACATGGCGACTTCCTTGTAAATCTTCTCGATGCCGACAAACTTCTTGTCAAGCCCCTGCATATCGCTGCCTATCTTGCTGTTGGTGATGCGGGCGTAAATTTGCGTAGTTTCTATGTTTGTGTGTCCCAGCATCTTGGACACCGTTTCAATGGGTACGCCCTTTGACAGCGTGGTGGTCGTGGCGAACGTGTGCCGGGCAAGGTGGAATGTCAGGTTCTTTTTAATACCGCATATATCGGCAATCTCTTTCAAGTAGGCGTTTAGCTTCTGATTGCTGATTACGGGAAGTATCTTCCCGTCCGGCAACTTGCCCTTGTACTTCTTCAAAATCATCTTGGGAATATCCAGCAGGGGAACATTCACGTCCGTATTCGTCTTTTGCCGCTTGGTGATTATCCAAAGGTTGCCGTCAAAGGACTTTTGAATATTCTCCTGCCGCAAGTTGGCGACATCGCTGTAAGCCAAACCGCAGAAACAGGAAAAGACGAACAAGTCCCTGACGTGTTCCAGCCGTTCGGAAACCATTTTCTTTTTAAGGATGATTTTTATCTCGTCCTCTGTCAGATAACCCCTGTCCACTTTTTCCAGCCGAATTTTATAGCTGGCGAACGGGTCGCCCACCAGTATGCCGTTGTTGCGGGCAATAATGATGATACGCTTGAAGAACTGCATGAACTTGGCGGTGGTGTTGTAGCCGCACTTGCAGGCGGTACGCAAATACAACTCAAAATCGGTAATGAACATCGGGCTTATCTCCTTTATGGATATGTCCGATACGTTGTACTTGCTTTGGATAAATTCAGCGAGGTGGCGGCGGGTCACTTCATACTTGCGGTAGGTCGCTATCGTCTTGGATATGCCCACAAGCTGCTTCACATCGTCATTGTGCTTTTGGAACAATGAAAGGATTGTTTCGTGGCTCTCGCTATGACCTAAAAACTCGTTTTTCACTTTCTCGGCGGTCACGTAGTTGTCACGCCGCTGCATTTCGTGGTAAATGGTATTCAGGGAAGAACGTATGTCGTCCAAAAGGGCGTTTATCCTCCCGGCATCCCTACCTTTGGCTTTGCCCGCAGCAATGCTCCAGTTGTCGGGCTGGATGCTCTGTTTCGTACTGAACTGGCAAAGTTTGCCGTCTATGGTGATGCGTGCCATAATCATAACCTCGCCGTTTTTCTTTTCAGAACCTTTCTTCAAATAAAAAAGAACCTTGAATGTCGATTTCATAACTCAAAATTTTTAGTTGCAAAATTAGTTTTTACCTCTCGTTTTCGAGTTATGCAGACTATGGACTAATATAGTCATTATCAGGTCATTTATGGACAAATCGTTACCGTTTTTGTCCGGCGGGGAATAGGTAACGATTTAGTAACGAAACTTTGTCTTTTACCGTACTTTTGAAGTCTTGGAAGCAGGACTTTCGGGCAATAAAAAAAGCCACAAATCATTGATTTGTAGCTTTTTGTCCGTTTGCTGACCATTTCTGTCCAGCACGTTCAGCGGAGAGAGAGGGATTCGAACCCCCGGTACCTCTCGGTACGCCGGTTTTCAAGACCGGTGTAATCGACCACTCTACCATCTCTCCTAGGGGTTGGAAGCGTGTTGGCAAGTACCGTTTGGTAAATGCGGGTGCAAAGGTAGTGGATTTATGCGAGACTACCAAATTTTGCGGCCTGTTTTTTTTGCTCTGCCCAACTTTTTTGGCAAAAGGGTGGGGAAGAGGTGTGAGTGGAATCTCCGTGTGCCTCGGAACACTGGTTCGTCAGCCCTTCGCCAGCGTCTTGACAAACGATTCGGCGCGGTCCAGGGTGTCGAGTTTTCCGACATCGAGGAGCTGGAGGTCGTCGGCAAGCTGGCCTCGGATATCAAGCCGGTCGCAGTTTTGCAGATAGAAGTCCATGATTGGGAAGCGGTCGGGATAGGGACGCATGGCTTCGAGGAGACGAGGCGACACGACATGGATGCCGCTGAAGGCCCATCGCTGGCAGTCGGCCACACACAGATCTGCATGGGGCGACCGTACCTCCCCTGTCTCCACATTGGTCCATCCCACGAGGCGCTTCCCCTCGCCGAAAAACAGGTAGCGCTTGGTGACGCGGTCGCTGACCAGCAAGGCTGCGTCTGCCACCGTACTGTCGTAGAGCCGGGAGAGATTGGCGTTGCTCAAGATATCGACGTTGTGGATCAGCACCGGGCTGTCGGTCTCAAACCAATGGGCAGCATGACGGATGCCGCCACCCGTGTCGAGGAGTTTGGAGGTCTCGTCAGAGATATGTATCTCCATCCCGAAGTCGTGGGTGTGGAGATAGTCGATGATCTGGTCGGCGAAGTGGTGCACATTGACCACGATGCGGGTAAAGCCCTCCGCCTTCAGTTTTCTGATGACGTGAGCCAGCAGCGGTTCCCCCGCCACGGGCACCAGTGCCTTGGGCATTCGGTCGGTGAGCGGCTTCAGGCGGGTGCCCAGCCCTGCCGCGAATATCATTGCCTGTTTTGTCATGTAGCCTTGTCGTTGTGAGAGAAAATCGAGGACGGGTAGTCAGGAGAAGTCCCTTATTCCGCCCCCTTCGCTGTGTCCTTTGCCTCCATCACGCGTTGTATGTGCTGTTCGCGATGCGTCACCCGCACCTCGATGCCATACTTCTCGTGGATATGCTCCGCCAGGTGCTGCGCACTATAGACGCTGCGGTGCTGTCCGCCCGTGCATCCGAAGCAGAACATCAGGGAAGTGAAGCCCCGCTGCATATATCGCTCCACATGATGGTCGGCCAGTTGATAGACCGGCTTGAGGAAGTCGAGGATCTCGCCGTCGTCCTCCAGGAATCGGATCACCGGCTCGTCCAGTCCCGTCAGTTTCTTGTACGGCTCATAGCGTCCCGGGTTGTGCGTGCTTCGGCAGTCGAAGACATAGCCTCCGCCGTTGCCCGACTCGTCCTCGGGGATGCCGTTGCGGTAGGAGAAGCTATATACACGGACCACCAGCGGGCCCTTGCCGTCGTATTTCGAGAAGGTGGCGGGACCATCCAGCGGGTTGGCCTTGAAGACGTCGTCCGCCGTGGTGCGGAATCCATCGGCCCGGTTCTTCGCTGGTTCCTCGATGCGCGTAAACTGTGGCAGTTCCACCAGGCGCTGCAGGACCGACATCAGGTAGGGATAGGGGAAGGTGCTACGGTCGAGGGCGAGCAAGTCGCGCAGGTTCTGGATAGCCCCCGGTATGGAGTCGATGAAGTGGCGCTTGTGCTCGAAGTAACCCCGGAAACCATACGCCCCCAGCACCTGCAGCGTGCGGAAGAGCACGAAGAGCGCCAGCCGGTGGGCAAAGTGGCGCGAGGAAGGCACCTCGGTGTATTGCTTGAGACTCTGGTAGTATTCGAAGATCAGTTCGCGGCGCAGTTTGAAGGAATACTTCGCACTCGCCTGCCACAGAAACGAAGCCAAGTCGTAGTAGAAAGGACCCTTTCTGCCCCCTTGGAAGTCGATGAAGAAGGGATTGCCCTCGTCGTCGAGCATCACGTTGCGTGCCTGGAAGTCGCGGTAGAGAAAAGCCTCCATCGGCTCTGCCGTCAGGTCTTTGGCAAACATCCGGAAGTTGGCCTCCAGTTTCATCTCGTGGAAGTCGATCTCCGTAGCCTTGAGGAAACAGTACTTGAAGTAGTTCAAGTCGAAGAGCACGCTGTCCTGGTCAAACTCCGGTTGCGGATAACATTGGGAGAAGTCCAGTCCCCGCGCCCCCCTGATCTGTATGTTGGGCAGCTCGCGTATCGTTCGTCTCAGCAGGTCCACCTCCTTGAGGTTGTAGCGTCCGCCCGCCTCCCGTCCGCCCTGTATGGCGTCGAAGAGCGAGACGTGGCCCAGGTCGGTCTGCAGGTAGCGCATCTCGTCGTCGCTTGCGGCCAGTATCTCCGGCACGGGTAGCTGTCGCTGGCCGAAATGCTTTGCCAGGCAGATGAAGGCATGGTTCTCCTCGCGGCTCGTGCCGACCACTCCGATGACCGAGTGGTGCGCCTCGTCCGTCAGTCGGTAGTAGATGCGGTTGCTCCCCGCACCCTTCACCTTCTCTATCGTGGCAGGCTTGCCGCCCGCCCATTGCTCATAAAGTCTGATGAGTTGTTCCATGATTCGGTGGATTATTGCTTCTCTTCGTCCGTCTCCTCGTCCTTCAGTCCCTTCATGATCTCCTCCGCCTGTTTGCGTCCCCGTCTCCGATGGTCGTAGTCGAGGAGCAAGCCGTCGATGAGGAGGAGCAGCATCAAGATGCCCGCCGTCATGAAGAAGTTGCGCGTGATATAATAGGTGCAGCCGATGACGATGAAGAAAGCGGCGAATTGCTTCCAGTTGATTTTTATTTTCATGTCTGCAAAGGTAGTGGTTTCGCCCCGTACCACCAAAAAAATCATGGATTTTGGTGGTCAGAGCCTCCTCTATTTCTTCCTTGGTCCTGCTTCCGCCGGGTCGCTGCCATTACGACCAGGTGGAGTCAGGACCGTCCTCGTTCGTTTCCTCGTAAACATCCACCGAGTCGCTGTCCATCGTGTCGGCAGCCTGTGGGTCTGGTTCCGGATCAGGCAGGACGACTGGTTCTTGTTCGGTGTAGCGGATGGTGGAGAAATAAGGTATCACCACCCGTTCGGCATAGTTTTGCTCCCGGTCCCTCTTCCCTGGTATGATGATGACGGGCATGCCCGGCGTCACCAGGTCTTTGAGTGTGGTGATGTCGTCGTTGGTCAACCTGATGCAGCCATGGCTGACGCGCCCTCCCACCGACCAGGGCGCACAGGTGCCGTGAATGCCAATCTGCGACGTCCCCGGCACGCGCAGTCGGATAAACCACGGTCCGAACATCCCTTTCTTCTTCGAAGTCTTCCCCTCGTCGTCGGTGTAGAGCCAGTCGGTACTGTTATATACATTCTCCACGGTGAAGAATCCTTCGGGCGTGCGGTTGTCCCCCTTCTTGTGCTTGGTGCCAAATTTGGTGGAGCAGCCCATGGCAAAGCGCCGCACCACGCCTCCCTCCTTGTCGTAGAGGATCAGTTTCATCCTGCTTTTGTCGATCACGATGAAGCCATGACACATCTGTCGCTGCAGGCGCTCGTAGTATTCCGGCGCATTGTTCTCCATCTCCTTGAGCACGTTGAAGTCCTCGTCCATCTTGCCCTTCAGTGTCTTCAGGGAGTCGGTCTTGGATGCTGGCGCCACATAGGCCGAAGCCGTGTCGGCCGGGAAAACCACCTTGGGCTCTTCCGGTGCCGATTCCTCTGTGCTCCGGTTGTTTTGGCAGCCATAGAGACAAAGTCCGGCTGCGGTCAGTATCGTGAAAGCTAATTCCCTGCTCATAGAGGATTGTTCAGTAGATGAGTGGTTTTGATGATTTGATGAATTATTGTGGGTAGATCTCGATGTGGCTGCTTCCCGTGTTGCCGTTCTTGACGATGCGTATCTGGGTGGTGATGCGCTCCGACATGGTGTCGGTATGGCTGATGACGCCCACCTTCTTGCCCTGCGACGACTGGAGCATTGCCAAGGCGTCGATGACCGTGGAGAGCGTGTCGGGGTCGAGCGTGCCGAAACCCTCGTCGATGAATAGATTCTCGAAAGACAGGTTGCGCGACGACAGGGCCGATAGCCCGAGGGCCAGTCCGAGCGAGACGATGAAGGTCTCGCCACCCGACAGCGAGGTGGTGTCGCGGATGTCATCCGCACGGTCATGGTCTATGACGCGGATGCCCAGCGAGTTTCTCACCTGCATCAGTTCGTAGCGCGAGTTAAACTTCCGTATCTCCACGTTGGCGTGCTCGATGAGGAAACGGAGCGTATAGCACTGTGCAATCTTGCGGAGCGTCCTGCCCTCGCTTCCGATGGCGTCGGCGATCTGCTCCCATTCCACCTTCCGTTGCTCAGCCTCCTGTCTTTTCTCGAAGAGCGCTCCCATCCGCTGCTTGGCCGTCTCGTGGCGCTGCATCCGCGCCTTTGCGTCCGTCAGTTCGGTGGACGACAATCCCTCCAGTTCGGCCTTGCGGGCCAGAAGTACCTCCTTGTCGCGGTCGGGCCGCTTCTGCTGGTGCTCGATGTTCGTGCGCCGTTCGTTCTGCAGCGTCGTCTCCGTCTTGGTGAGGTTCTCCGTCAACCGCTGTAGCCGTTCGCGTATCTCCTCCCAGGGGTCGGTGGCAGCATAGAGCCGGGCGATGTCGTCGAGGGAGAGCAGGGTGGGGTGGCTACTGTCTTCGTTGTATGCTGCAATCCAGTCTGCCAATTGCTGCCGAGCGTGGTCATGCTGCTTCTGCTCGTTGTCCATCTCCTTCGCCATGGTCTCCAGTCTGCCCACTAAGCCCGTGATGGCTTCCCTTATCTTGCCGATGACCTCGCCCTGTTTCACTACGGCCTCGTCGGCCTCCGCCTTTGCTTTGGTCAGTCGCTGCTCCAAAGCGTTCGGGTCCATCTCCCCAATCTCCGCCTTGATAGCCGCCTCCTTCTCTCGCACCTCTGCCACGGCCTTCTCCCAGGCCGCAGTAGCCTGCTGGAGCGCTTGACGCTTCTCCTCCTGCTGCTTGACGAGGTTGTCGGTCTTGCCCCGCTCTGCTAGTAGCGAGGCCTGCGCCTCGGCACACAGGTTCTCGGCTTTTTTCACCTGCTGGTCAGCCTGCTGCTGATATTTTCCCTGTGCCTCCGTCGCCTGATCCTTCGCCTGGCGCAACCGGTCAATCTCCTTGACCAGTGTGTTGTAGTCCGCCAAGGCCTTCGAAGCCTTGACCACCGCTTCCGCCACGGCCTCCTGCATCGAAAGCAACTCCTCGACGTCCTCGCTCCACCCGGTAGTCCCTTGCGTGGGCAGTTCGCCCCACTCCTTCTCCAACCGTCCTTGCTCGTCGGTCAGCAGGCGCGCGTTCTCCGTCAGACTCTTCAGTCTGCCCTCGTTCTGGCTCTTCTCCCGGTTCAGTTTTTCCTTCTCCGTCCTTTGCGTCTCGAGCGTGCGCTGTTTGTCCTCGATCAACTGCGTAAACTCGTTCACCACCGAGGCGAAGACCTGCTGGTCGTGGTAGGGATGGTGCGTCGAACCACAGAGCGGACAGGCCGCACCCTCCTCCAGTCCGGCACGGTGCGCCTCCCAATGGTCGCTGGTCATCAGCGTATGTGTCTTGCGAAGCGTCTCCAACTCCTCGCTCAGCTTCTCGATGGTCAGTTGCGCGATCGATGCCTCGATGGCCTTGTTGCGATCAGTCAGCGTAGCGATGGTCTCTGCCCCCTTGTCCAGTGTCTGCTGATTGGTCGTCATCGCCCGTCGGATGCGGATGGCCTCCTTCAAGTTGTGCTGTCGATGCTCCGCCTTGCTCTTGGCCTCCTGCAGCGCCAGCGCGTCCTTGCCGTCGGCTTTTCCCCGCTCTTTCTCATAGGCTGCTGTCGCCGTCTCGACCGCCGCTGCCAGTTGTCCGCTTCGGGCCTCTACCTCCTTTCGCAGCACGGCCAGCGACTCCTCCGCCTTTTTCTGTTTCCGTTCCGCCTTGACGATGGCAGCAGCATTGTCTGCCACCTGCTGGTCCGCCTTTTGGATCGCCTTCTCCGCCACAGCCTGCGTCTCCTGCTTCTCCTTGACGCTCAGAGAAGCGGCCGCCAGTTCGCCCTTGATAATACGGGCCCGGTCGATGTGCGGTTTCATCTGTTCCACTTCCTTCCCAGCACCGGCAGCCACCTGCGTCAACTCAGTCTGCCTGCGGTTCTCCGCCTCCAGCAGCTGCTCCTTCTCGGTCCGCTGCTTGGTAATCCTTTCGAGTTCGGTGCCCATTCTGGCCCTGTTGCGCTCCGCCGTGCGCATCGCCTTGTAGAGATCCACGGCCGGCAGCGTAGCGTCGTGCAACCGAAGCCGCTCCACATCCCCCTTGATGGCGTCGAGGCGTTGGCGCGCACCAAGAAACGCCTCCTCGTAGCGCGCGATGTTCCGTCGCTGCTGATCGTCGGCCACATACCAAGCCAAAGCCTCCGTCACAGCACTCAGTTCGGCCTTGGCCTTCCGGTCCTCCTCTTCCAGTTGCTTGATGCGGTCGGCGAGTAGCTGGAGTTCCTCCTCACTGCCGATGAGGTCTTTCTCGAAGGCAGCGAAATCCGCCGTCACCGCCTGGTAAGCCTGCTGGGCGAGGTCCCGCTGCTGCTTGATGCCCGCAGCGATCAGGGCATACTGCTCCTCACAGCCGATGAGCTTCTCCAGCAGTTCGTAGCGCTCGTTCTCCTTGGCCGTGAGGAAGTTGGCAAACGATCCCTGTGCTATGAGAACCGTGCGCAGAAACTGGTCGTAGTCGAGGCCGATAAGCTCAGGGAGCGTACTCCAGTCGGCTTCCTCCTCCGTGGGTCGTCCTTCCTTGCTGCCCAGCAGATAGAGCGCCGTCCTCACGTTCTCGTATTTCACTCGTTGAAACCGCACATACCACTCGGCCCGATACACCAGGCCGTTGTTGGCCCGAAACGTCAGTTTGCTGTAGCCCTCCTTCCGTCCTCGCGTCAGGATGTTGCGCGAGTCGGTAGGCGCCAGTCGGTTGCGCTCCCCCTCCTCCGGCGTTCCATAGATCTCGATGTTCTGGTTGCGGTCGCCCTTCTTGCGCGGATAGCGAGGCGCCCGGTTGTAGAGCGCCAGGCAGATGGCGTCGAGGATCGTTGATTTGCCACTGCCCGTGGGCCCCACAATACTGAAGATATTGCTCTCGCCCAGAGCTCCCGATGTGAAATGGATCGTCTCTCCCTCCTCCCGGTCGAGGGAAGCCAGGTTGAGTATCTCTAACTTGATAAACTTCATGCTTTCTCCTGATCTGTATGGATGGTTTCTATCAGATGGCGGAGCATCTGCTCCTGGTGTGCCGTCATCTCGGCGTTGTGCTTGATGGCGAACGTCTCCTTCAGCGTCTCCAGCGGGTCGCGGTTGAGGATGTCGTCGATGCTGTGTATCTCCTCTTGCCCCGTCATGGTTGTCAGGTCGATGTCGTCGATGACCCGCTGCGTCTTGCAGAGCACGGCGTTCTTCGTCTCTACGAGCGCGTGGAGCGCCTTGATCTCATCGTTGCTTGCCTTCTCCGTCTTCACCTTGAGCACGAGATAGACAAAGTCGTCGCCCAGCTGCCCATCCACCCTGTCGGGCAGTGTTGTCTTGATGATCTTCTGCAGTTTCTTCGGCGACATCGCCTCGTCTGTCTCCGGCAGGATGCGCAGCGGGTGTTGGGGCTCATACTCCAGGAAGTCCACTCGCCACCTGCCGTCCGCCTCCGTCGTGACCAGATCGACCCCGTGGCGGTAGTCCTTCTCGGCAAAGGACATGGGCAGGACGCTCCCCGTGTAGCGTGCCCAGCGGGTGTTCCAGATATGCTGCCGCTTGTGGATGTGACCGCAGGTCAGGTAGTCGGGGTGGTTCTCCCAGTCCCCCATCTCCACCTCTTCCTGTCCGCCGATGATGATGCGCTCGCTGGCATCCCGCTCGGCGATGTCGGCCCCCTTGGCATACATGTGAGCCATCATGACGATCGGCGTGTCGGGATATAGCTCCCTCGCACGGTCCGTCAGTTGGCGCAAGAGGTCCGTGACGCCCTGCGAATAACAACTGTTCTGCACGACGTCGCTCCGGAGGAAGGGCACGGCGAGCACCACCACCCGGTCGCCCGTCCGCCCCGTGAGCGGTATCATCAGGTCCTCATAGTCGATCACCCATCGTCCTCCCTCCTCCTGCTGCTGCCAGGTGCGGTGCACATGGCCCCTCACCTCCACCCTCTGTCGGGTCAGCAGCGCACGGGGAGCCTCCAGCCTGCTGGCCGAGTCGTGGTTGCCGGCAGTGATGATGATGTGGAGGTCTGGACAAGCCTGCGTGGCCTCGTCCAAAAACTCGTAGTAGGCCGACTGTGCCGCTGCCGATGGGTTGCCATTGTCAAAGACGTCGCCCGCCACAAGGAGGGCGTCGGGCTGCTGCGCTCGCAGTTGCGAGAGCAGCCATTGCAGAAAGTGGCGATGCTCGGGCAATCGGTCGCTGCCATGAAAGAGGTTGCCGATGTGCCAGTCGCTGGTGGTGATGAGTTTCATTCTTTTCTTGTTCTTGCGTAAAAGATGAGTATGATGTTATAGGCCGAACAGCGCTTCGCAATCGGTGATGAAGTGGAGGTAGGTGTCCTTCATCTTCTCTATCTTCTTGTCATATTCGGTCTGGCTCTTTGCCCATTCGAGCGGCGGATACCAGAGCACGTCGTCGCGCTTCTTGGCCAGTTTCAGCGTGCATCCCTTGAAGTAGTCGGCTGCAATGCCCAGGTCGTGGGCGCCACCGCTGAGCGAGGGGAATTTGCTGGCGGTGTGTCTGGCAATCGACGGATCCTGCCCCGGCACCCATCCCTTGCTGCGGGAGAACACCTCCAGGTTGCCCAGCGTACATTCGCCCGTCTTCTCATTGACGTTGGTCATCTCGATGCGGTAGCGGCGCGGGACGATGCTTCCCGACTCAAAGCCGTCCATTCTCACCAGCAGGTTGAACCACAGGTTGGCCAGCAGGTCGTTTGTCGTGACGCGCAGGTCGTGGTACATGACGGATCCGCCATCGGCCACGAGGTATTGCTTGCCGCCCTCATGCTGGAAACCGATGATCTTCATCGGCGGGAAGAAGCCGTTCACCGACACTCCCTTGCCGTTGTATCTTATTTTCGGGTCCAGCATCAAGGTGAGGTAGCCGTTGGTCTTGTCGCCAAACGGGCAACTGATGTTCTTGTCCTTGCTCATCGTGGCATAGAGCGTCACATAGACCGGTGCGTCGTCCAGTTCCATGATCTTCACTTTGCCCTCGTAGGTGTTGGTCCGGTCAATCGGTTCAAAGACGGGACGCTGGAGGAAATACACGGTGGCTGTCACGTCGTCCGTGACCATAAACGGATCTTCGCCCACCTCCTGTTTTTCCACGTTGATGCACGATGCCACCCAGCCCTCGTTGGCAGCCGGTTTGATGGAGACCTTGTCACCATACTTGATGGGCGACTTGCCCACAACGCTGGCCGTGCCTCCTTCCTTCGGACTGCAGACGATGTTCACCTTGTAGGTCGCGTCTGTCACCTGCGTGGGCCCCTTGGGCTTATCGGTGATAGGCGGATCTTTTACTATTACCGTCGTGTCGTTGTAGTCGGGAGCTTTGAAGAATCCTCTCAAGTCCTTGGCGGAGAAAAATTCTGCTGAAAAAAGCCAGGCGATCTCACCCGTATATTTAATCAGCGCCAGGTATCGCTTGTCGCCGACATAGATGTTGTTTGCCACGATATAGCCATCCTTGCTCGGCTGACTGAATCCTCTGATGTAGTCGGAAGACCATGGGGAACTCATCTCTTTGAGTACCAGTCGCCCCCTGCTGTCTATCACGACCGATCCCGAATGGATGGTATGGAGGCCGAAAGGTTCGAAGGGTTTCGTCACCCACAGTTCGTCGGCATAGATATCGTGTCCGTCACTGGCGTAGGTGGGGTAGCTGTCCATCACCGTGAAGTTGTTATCGACGAGCAAGATGCGGTCCCAGGTGTCTTTGACGCCGCGCACCAGGGCATGGCCTTCATAGAAGGAGGTTCCGCCGTGGGAGATCGCCAGTGCGTTGCCCTTGAGGTCGTAGTAGGTCGTCGTCGGTTCCGACTCGTTGGAGTAGAGGTAGTACTTGCCGTCGCAAACATCACCGATCATATACGTCCTGCTGAGCGACGTCATAGCAGAGAAGCTCGGTACCGTCTGCACCACCTTGCCCGTCTTGTCGATGAGGGTGGCGGTGTGGGTGCCGTCGCTGGTGTTTCTCTTGAACGTCCAGGCATAGCCCTCGCTGAAGTCGCGCACCTTGTCCCATTGCGGCTGCAGCACCACCTGACACTTCTCGTCCATGTAGCCCCACTTGTGGTCCTTCGTCTCAAAGGCGCGCAGACCACATCTCAGGGCTCGCGTCTTCTCGCCGTCATAGCCGAAATAGAGGTTGCTGGGCGAAGGCATCTTCTCGCCCCGCGTGTTGATGAAGAAATTGCCCATCTCGGTGTAGCCCTGCTTCTTGGTCACGGCAGCCAGTCCATCGACAAACCTTGACTGGGGCTCCCATGACGGGTCGAGGTTGCGCACCGCTCCGTTCTTGTAGAGGATGGAGTAGTACTCCTTGCCGAGACTGTTTTTCTTTGCCGACTTCACCAGCAAGGCTCCGTTGTCAAAGCACATCGGGTGGGTGTCGTACAGTCCGAGGGGCTTCCAGTTCGGACCAAACAGATACGCTCCATCTACCGACCACACTGTGAGGAGGTTGTTGTCCATGACGCAGAACGCGCCCTCGCAGACGTTGTACAGCGTGTTGATACTGATGTCGGAGATCACCATGTAGTGGGTGTCATTCGTGAGGTAGGGCGTGAAGAATACGCGTTCTCCCTCCGGCTCATCCTGCTCCTGCTGCGTCTCGATGATGGCGTTGACATACTCCGTGAAGGTCTTGGGATTTTGTGCCCAGGCGCTTGTCGGCTTTGCCACGAGGGCTATGACCGCCACAGCCGCAAGCCATATTGCGGAAGTCGTGGATTTGTGCATCGTTTGTTTCATCATTATTCTGTCTTTTATAGGTTTCTGTCTTGGAAGGTTCATTAGTGGGGTAGGCGGATGGGTGTTGTCGAGTACGATCCGTCCGCTCCTCTGCTGCAAAAGTAATCATATTTTTTCTAATAAAGGGTGTAAACGGAAAGAATCTTTTGTTTTCTTGCGGTTTTTCCTTGCCTTTGTCGATTTTTCCCGCCGTCAGACCATGGGAAAACAAAAAGTGGAGGCAATCCCACCAAGGGGACTACCTCCACTTTTTCAAATATATTTGGGGTTTTGTGTCGCAGAATTACATCATGCCACCCATACCCGGCTGTGCTGCGGGCATCATCGGCTCCTTCTCGGGCTTATCGACGATGAGGCACTCCGTGGTGAGGAACATGCCTGCGATGGATGCTGCGTTCTCCAGGGCTACGCGAGCCACCTTGGCCGGGTCGATGACACCAGCTGCGCGGAGATCCTCGTAGATGTCCTTGCGGGCATTGTAACCGTAGTCGCCCTCGCCCTCGCGGACCTTATCGACTACCACGGCACCCTCGCCACCAGCGTTGGCGACAATCTGGCGCAGCGGCTCCTCGATCGCGCGGCAGACGATGTTGATACCCGTCTGCTCGTCGGCATTCTCACCCTTGAGGTCGGCGAGCACCTTCTGAGCGCGGATGTAGGTAGTACCACCACCCACGACGACACCCTCCTCGGCAGCGGCACGCGTTGCGCAGAGTGCGTCATCGACGCGGTCCTTCTTCTCCTTCATCTCCACCTCGGAGTTTGCACCGACATAGAGCACGGCCACACCGCCAGCCAACTTAGCCAGGCGCTCCTGCAGCTTCTCCTTGTCGTAAGAGCTCTTCGTGTTGGCAATCTCGTTCTTGAGCTGAGCCACACGCTCCTTGATGTTCTCCTTCGTGCCAGCACCATCGACGATGGTGGTGTTGTCCTTGGAGACCGTCACCTTCTTGGCCGTACCCAGTTCCTCGAGCGTGGCCTTGTCGAGCGTCAAGCCCTTGTCCTCGCTGATCACCACACCACCAGTCAGCACGGCGATGTCCTCCAGCATGGCCTTGCGGCGGTCGCCGAAGCCCGGAGCCTTGACGGCGCAGATCTTCAAGCCAGCACGCAGACGGTTGACAACCAACGTGGTGAGAGCCTCAGAATCGACATCCTCGGCGATCACCAGCAGCGGACGGCCACTCTCGGCAGCAGGCTGCAGGATGGGCAGGAAGTCCTTGATGTTGCTGATCTTCTTGTCGTAGATGAGGATGTACGGATTCTCCATCACACACTCCATCTTGTCCGTATCGGTCACGAAGTAGCCAGACAGGTAGCCGCGGTCAAACTGCATACCCTCTACCACACCGATGTTGGTGTCGCGCGTCTTGCTCTCCTCGATGGTGATCACACCGTCCTTGCTCACCTGGCGCATGGCGTCGGCCAGCAGCTTACCGATCTCCGGGTCGTTGTTGGCACTCACCGTAGCGACCTGCTCGATCTTGTCGTAGTTGTCACCTACTACCTCGGCGTTCTCCTTGATGTAGTCCACCACCGCGTTGACGGCCTTGTCGATACCACGCTTCAAGTCCATCGGGTTGGCACCAGCAGCAACGTTCTTCAGGCCCTCGTTGACGATGGCCTGGGCGAGAATCGTAGCCGTGGTCGTACCATCACCTGCGTCGTCGCCCGTCTTGCTGGCCACACTCTTGGCAAGCTGTGCGCCTGCGTTCTCCAGGCTGTCCTCCAGCTCTACCTCCTTGGCCACGCTCACACCGTCCTTGGTGATCTGCGGTGCGCCAAACTTTCTGCCAATCACCACGTTGCGACCTTTCGGGCCGAGTGTCACCTTGACGGCGTTGGCCAACTGGTCCACACCGCTCTTGAGCAGATTGCGTGCTTCTGTATTGAATTTAATATCTTTTGCCATGATCGTTTCTTCTGTTTTTATTTGATAAATACAATTTTACAACTCGTTGCGTCCCTCACCACCTCTTTACTCGGTGACGATGGCGAGCACATCGCTCTGGCGCATCATGAGGTACTTCGTGCCCTCGTTCTCAATCTCCGTGCCAGCATACTTGCCATAAAGCACCACGTCGTCGGCCTTCAGGATCATCTTCTCGTCCTTCGTACCCTCGCCGACGGCAATCACCTTGCCGCGCTGCGGTTTCTCTTTGGCGGTGTCGGGAATAATGATTCCACCCACTTTCTCCTCTGCCGGTGCCGGAAGAACCAGCACTCTGTCTGCTAACGGTTTAATTGTCATGATCGTAATATTTTTAATCGTTTTTGTTTTTGACTTTTCTGCGAGACCCCTCGGCACTTGTCTTGCGGGCCTCACCCTTCTCTTTGCGAAAAGCGTGCCAATGCGCCAAAACGGTCTCGCCAAACTGACAGGGTGACAAAGTGGCAGACTCGTGGTGGCGGAATCGGACAGTGGACCGTCCTGTTGGTGTTGTTTTGGTTGTTTATCTTGTCAGCAGGCTGTATTGAATCAGCACAAACAACCCTGTCAATCCATTTCCGTATAAACCAGAAATAAGATGCAGGGCGTGAATTTTGCCTAATTTTCGTAGAAAAAATACGAAAACGGGCAAAATATTTCTTGCTTAGCCCAAAAAGACCTATCTTTGCGCCTAAAGAACTAAGCACGAAAAAGATGATACGAGATTTTTGGGTGAAAAACTATCTCTCCATACGAGACAGACAGGAGCTCTCCTTTGAGGCTAAAGGTCCTGCCTCAGAGTTGGTAGTGGAGATCTCCAAAGGAGTCTTCCTCTACAAGTTGGGCATTCTCTATGGCTCCAATGCGTCAGGAAAGTCCAATATGCTTGTCGCATTAAATGAGGTCTTCCGTCTGTTGGTCTCTCCCAAATCTGATGCGAAGCAGGAGATAGAGGGCTTTCTGCCCTTTGCCTTGACCCCAGAGGATCCTACGGAAATGTATGTCTCTTTCTACGCCAACGGTGTCAGGTACGACTATAGTGTCAGTTTCAATAGAAAGCGTATTTTGCATGAGGTCTTAAACTATTACCCCAATGGTTCAAAGGCGTTGTTCTATGAGCGTTCTTTCGTCGGTGAGAGTATCCAGGCCGATATCAAGTTTGGCGCCAGTCTCAAGTTGCTTGCCAAGACACAGGAGAGCATCCGTGAGAATACGTTGAACAATCATAGTGTCTTGTCCGTCTGTAGAAAGGCGGCTTTGAAGGAGGATATAGGACCCTTTGCCTCCCTCCATCGGCGAGTTATGACCAATTATCACGATGTGGATGGAGACATAGAGAAGGGGCTTGTTGAGATATTGTCGGAGGCCTACGAAGACCACAAAAAGCGCAAGTTCTTCACGCAAATGCTTCAGAAGGCCGATTTGAACATCATGGCATACCGTCCTGTCATAGAAGACCGCTTTGTACCCCAGGAGTACCGTGAACGTGTCTCAAAAGCCAGTATTCCAGAAAATGTGAAAGACGTACTGCTGAGGCCCACCAACAACTCCGTGGCCTTCTTGAACCATACGGATCATGGAGATTTCGAGGTTGCTATGGCGTTTCAGTCCAAGGGTACGCAGAAATATGTGCGCATCCTTGACGCTTTGTATGACATGATCACCTCCGATCAAGTTTATTATTTGGACGAATTGGGGGAAGACCTGCATTATGATCTTCTGTTCTATTATCTGAGTGTGTTTATATTCAACTCGGAAAGATCTCAGCTGATCATCACGAGTCAGGAGACGACGCTGCTGTCACAGGATTTGATCAATGAAAACCGAGGGGTGGTCTGGTTTGTGGAGAAAAACCACAGTACGGCTTCATCGGAATATTCGCGTGGAGACTCTTTCGGCTTGCATCGGAATCTGTCGCTCTATAACTCTTATCGTACAGGCCGTTTGGGGGCTAAACCAGAGTTGGGCAGTATTTTTATAGACTTAGACGAGTAGTGGGTATGGGTAAGCTCAAACATTCAGTCCTTGTTTTAGGCGAGGGCCCTACGGAGTTTTATTATTTCAACTCCTTGCGAGATGTGTTCAGGGGGATGACCATCAAGCCAGATTATCCCAAGCATACGAGTATGAAGGAACTGGAGGAGAAAATAGAAAAAGGTATAGCTGACGGATACGATCGGGTGTTCTGTGTGATCGACATGGACACAAAGGACGAGGAACCTGAGCGTAGTCAGTATATGCGTCTCAAGAAGAAGTATGCCAATCCAGTCAATAAACCGAAGAAAGGTGTCTATTGCGAGGTGCGTTTCTTTGAGACGCACCGTTGTACCGAACTCTTTTTCTTGTACTATTTCCGTTATACGGCCCGGATGTACAACGACCAGTCAGCACTTCTGCTGGATCTGAAGAAGCAGTGTGGCTATGAAAAGACGATAGACTTCTTTCGAAAAAGCAAAGGATTGCATTCTTATTTTGAGAAGAAAGGAGGCGAATTTGACAAGGCTATCCGTCACGCCAAGCATTCCATGGAAGAGAAACTTGCTGATGGCAGAAATTACACTTATTCTGAACTTGGTAGGATGATAGAAGAACTGAAGTCACTGCAGTGATAGTGAAAGCGGGTTGCTCTTTGTTCGACGAGTTGTTTGGGTCGTCTGGTCCATGCTTGCTTCAAGATTCGGAGGAGCGCCCTATGCTGGTCCTTCCATGCTCCAAATGAAGAACCGACTTGTGGGGATGCTGCCTACAAATTTGCTTCTGGCAGCTGCAGTGGCTTGAATCTCGGAAACCCTTCTTCCACGTATCAGCTACGTGTCAACCTCGTATCATCTTCCTATCGAACAAATATCGTTTACGTATCGTTTCCGTATTGTTTCCGCTTCTGTAAGCGAGAACGATAGGAGAACGATAGGAGGACGATACGAGAACAATACGGGATTGATACGGAATTGATACGGGATCAATACGAGAACGATACGAGATCGATAGGATGCGACTCCTGACAGATGCTCTATGCAAGAAGTTTAACTTTTCCATTGTTCTGTATTTGGATTATATTTTACATTACGATTGCTTGTAGTGCTCCGCCTTTTATGCAGCGATGGCTGACGCATCACTTGACAAGGCGCAGTAGCTATACAAAGATAACCCCGCATCCTGCCGAATGCAAGTCGATTAGCATGAATTAACGACCCATTAACTTTTTCTCCGTATTCATTTAACAAAGCCTGTGTCAGCGAAAAAGCGTCTATTATAGCCTTTTCTCACGATCTTCCCGCAGTTTGGGCTACAAGAAACCCCTTGCTTTCATCTGCAGTCTACTGTTATGAAACATGTTCTAAGATGATTCTTGGTGATAAGAAAACATAACAAAATGTCTTGTGAATATTTTTGCTGTTTCGGTCTAAATACACAGAGTCAACTCATCTGACGAGTACAGTACCGATCCGCTTCAAAAATTGATTTTGGTCTCTCACAAGACTTGATTTCGTTTCATTGTGCCACATGGACCCTCGCGGAGCGTTGTTTCTTGTTGTTTCCTTTCGGCAGGATTGTGTCCCCGCGAAGCGCTCCATTTCATGCCCCCCCTTTCTCGCCATGGAATAACTCGATCAAACTCGGTTCTGCGTATGGCTTATCGAAAGCGTTGTATTTTTAGTACTTGTTGTTGCTCTTGTTTTCCCATGTCAGCAGGTTGTAGTGAATCATCGCAAACTACACTTGTTGTTCCGTTTTTGGGGGACGCTCCCACCCTCTAAATGTTAATTTAGGGGGTTGAAAATGCAAATTTGGGGGGTTGAAAACAAAAATATTTTAAGAAACTTTTCTTTGATTCATAAAATAGTTGTAAATTTGTGTCGGACTGTAAAAGCCAGACCACAATCATGCCGTGAGACGAGTTCTATCCATGAAGACCGATAAAAGTCCAGCGGTATAGAAAGCTCTACCAGATCCTTGAGTGTGAATCCGACGATGGTCGGTTCATGCCTTATGTGTCATCCAGCCTTGGATCTAAGACACGACCTAAATGGACACATTGCCTAATGTGAACACCCGACGAGGCGGTGAAAATCCCTCGAGCGCAGGACTTACCTCCTGTGCCCTCCCCGAAGCTCAAGGCGCCCCAGGCGCCGCGATATGCTCAGAAGGGGAATCCTCGAACTTTATACCTAAGGATAGGCCCCAATGGTTTGTTCTCCGCGCGACATACGGACGCTGGAAAAAGGCAGTCGATTTGCTCGAAGACAACGACATTGAGACCTACGTTCCGATGCACGACATCACAAAACTCATCAACGGGAAGCGGAGAACCTTTCACGAGCCTCTGCTTCCCGATATTGTTTTCGCTCGGTTGAGCCGCACAATGGCCGAACAGTTCGTCAAGGATCCCGCCCCCTCCTCCAAATGGTTGAAATACTACACCGACAAAACCAAACCCCTAGAAAACGCCACAGGCCTCAATCCTCCCATCGTTATTCCCGACAACGAAATGCTCAACTTCATCAAAGCCACCAGTGTCCCCAGCGCGCATAGTGGCATGATCTCCAAGGACCGCGTCCGCTACAAGAGTGGCGATCTCGTCCAAATCACTCAGGGCGACTTCAAAGGAATCATCGGCAAGGTGGTGAGAGCGGCAGGGCAACAGCGCATCGCCATAGAACTGGAGGGCATTGGAATATTTATTACCGCCTATATACCCAATGACTTTCTGAAAGTCTTGGAACGATGTGAAACTGTAGTTTGGTAACACCCAAACAAACTAAAAACAAAGCTATAATCAAAATTTACCCTCACATGTTGTGCTTGGTAGTTAGATAGTAAAAAACAAATCTATGTTCAGACAGACTAATATAGTTAACTCGCGGATAAATAACGGGAACACTCTATTGGTATAGAATACAATGATATGCAATACACCGAATTTATACACCCCGAGGATGCTGCGGCCTTGAAAGCATTGAAGGCCATTCCGATGCTCTCCACCATAATAAAGAAGGTGATGGATGTAGGCATTGAGCAACTGCAGACGGGATTGAATATGGCTTCGAAGGTGAAGCTAACTCCTACCCAGTTGCCACGGCTGTACAACATTCTTCCACCTATTTGTGATCGCCTGGAAATCAAAGAGCCAGAATTCTGTTTGGAGATGAACCCCATGCCCAATGCCTATGCTTTTGGCGACACGCAGACTGCAATCACTATCACCTCGGCATTGGTGGACATGATGTCTGAGGAGGAACTAATGGGTGTCGTTGCGCATGAATGCGGTCACATTGCTTGTCGCCACATGCTTTATCATACTTTGGCACAGGTGATAGCCAATGCCTCGGGTATGTTTGAAACCTTGTCAAAACTGGCGATTCCCATTCACTATGCCTTGATGTATTGGCAGCGCAAGAGCGAACTGAGTTGTGATCGTGCGGCTGCTTATATCGTGGGCCCGCAGACGACGGCTTCGATGCTTGCACGGTTGGCTGGCGGTCCGAAATCCATCACTTCCGAGCTCAATTTGGTAGAATTGGCAGAGCAGGCCGACCTCTATGACGCCTTCTGCAAGAGCGGGTTGTGGAATAAGACGCTCCAGACATACGCTGTGATGGATCAAGATCATCCGTTTACCTCTGTCCGTGTGCGTGAAATGTTGAAATGGACGAAGAGCGAGGAGTATCAGACTATGACAAGAAATCATCCCGTATGTCCCGGCTGTCACAGGGCTATAGATAGCTCTTGGAAGTTCTGCCAGCATTGTGGCAGGAAACTCTAAATATTGTCTAATTCAAAACATCCATTGATTATGAGTATTCCAACTGGAGCCCTGGCCAGGGCATTGCGAGACCTTGATAAGTCAATGCGCAATTCGCTTGATGGCACAAAGATAGAGCAAATAAAGGACACCATTGGCAACTATGCTATAGCTGCGGCCGTGGCAAGTGGTGTGGCTGGTGTGGCGCCTGGTTTTGCTGGTGTGGCAGCAGCCTTGACACAAGCTGGTTTTGTTTGGGCCACTTATGTCAAAATCAATCAAACACTGGATATATCTATGTCGGAAAACACGGCAAAGTTTATTGGCTCTGCCGTTGTGACAAACTTGGTAACGGGTGCAGGAGCCTTCGTTGCTGTGCTTGTTGGGTCTTCCCTGCTGTCTTTCATTCCTGTCGCTGGACAGTCTATTGCTGTCGCGATGAATGCTGCTCTTGGCTACACGATGGTGTATGTCTCCGCCATTATCTATCTCCAGCTCATCACGCGTTTGATGCAACCTGACGGTACGCTGAAAGTGTCTGAGTCTGATGATACCAAGCATATTATCCGTGACATCATCGATGAGGCAAACCTCAAGGATATGGTGAAAGAAGGAAAGGCAGCCTTCAAGCAAGCAAAGGCTGATGGCAGCTTCAATAAAGCTCAAAAGGCCAAGCGTTGTCCTAAGTGCAAGGCCGAAGTGAAAGAGGGGCAGAAGTTCTGCTCAGAGTGTGGGGCGGAATTACAATAAACCCTATAGACGATATGCAATATGATGTTTTTATTTCTTGTAAGAGCGACGATTATCCTTTCGCAAGAAAAATATACCAATACTTGAAAGAACAGAATTATAAAGTTTTTTTGGCAGACGCAGAGCTGCGAAAGAAAGGCAATGCCGAATACGGAAAGATTATTGACGAAGCATTGGATTCTGCGACACACATGATAATCATTGCCTCTAAACCTGAATACATAAATTCTCCTTACGTGCAATCAGAATGGCGAACGTTTATTGAAGAAAAAAGAACAGGAAGAAAAACGGGAAATATTGTCACAATAACAGAAAAACTTCAAATATCCTCGTTACCAATCGGTTTACGTCAATTTGAATCATTTGATTTCAAACATTATTCAGGTATTTGCGCATACTTACCAATCAAAGACCAAAAGGAAAGTATTAATTTAGGAAAACAGGAAATAACAGATTCCAACTCTAATACTCAACGAGATTTTTCTAAGCACAAAGGGTGTTTAATAACCATTACCATTGCTTTCTTGTTGTGTGTAGTATATTTACCATTCAGCTATTTTAGCTTTGGAGGGTCACAGAATGATAAAACAAACGGAGACGGTGAATCATATATAGCCAACAAATCGGCTCTCGAGTCTACGCCGTCTGGACTTGCAGACCATACAAGTAGAGTGTCTTCTCCTGAAAGAAACACTAATAGTGAGTCAAGCTATATCTATTCATTAACAACAAATGGTGTTTTGGGCGAGAGTGAAGCTAATTACATCATAATATTTGATTGCCGTGACGATTATGATATAATAATTGAAGCACAAACACAAAATCCGAAGAACAACAATCTTATATTTTTTTCGATGCTTCTGAATAAAAAGCATATTGAAGGTATTGTAAATAATGAAAATGGGAAAAGCATAGGTTGTATAGATGCGGATTTTAGTATCTCAGAGAATTTCTTTGAAATTAAAGGTAAGTCTGACATCCAAGAAAATGGAGATTACAAGACTATACCCATTGAAGTTAATGGAGCACTTCCTCCCCATATCATAAATAAAATTATTCAATCCAATAGTACATATTTTGAATGACAGATCAAGAAATAGTATCCTCTCTCATAGCCCACGATCCTAAGGTGACGGCGCAGTTCTTCTTCACGGATTGTCGTCCGTTGTTTATTAGTATCATAAGGCGTGTGTTTGGAAATCAGATAGTTGATTACGACGAGATAATCAGCGAGCTATACGTGCTTCTCATGGAGAACGATGCAAGAAAATTGCGAACGTTTAAGTATGAGAGCACATTGTTTCAGTGGTTGAAGACAATAGCCGTGCGGCATTGTTTGGAACTGAAGCGTCGTGGCAAAGTGATAGATAATGAAAGTCAAGAGCCTCTTGTTAATAGTGGTAAGAATCTTTCGTATATTGAAAGTTCGCAAGCCAAGATGGATGTTGAGAGTTTGCTTAGGCAAATGAATAATCAGCGTTATGCTCTTGTCATCCATTTGCTGATGATAGAGGAGAAAAGTGCAGAAGAGGTGGCAAAGCAGTTGTCCATTACGGTGGCCAACCTCTATAATATAAAGCGTCGGGCCATGAAAGCCCTCGTAGAAGTAGCACTTAAAGATAAAAGATCTTATGAACGATAATATGATAATTTCAGATGAGTTGTTGGCTGCATTCCTTGATGGAAACACGAATGCGGAAGACACGATGCGCGTGCTGAAGGCTGCCGAGCAAGACGAGGAGTTGCGCGAGCTGATCCGTATTGTGAGTGAGGTCGATGAAGATATGGCGGGGCGGAAGCCTGCCAAGGTTAAGGAGCTTCCCATGACGGCGATGGCTGCACGAAAAAAGGAAAGCTATCTCTGCGACATAGAATGCGAGGAGTTTGTGCTGCATCAACTCGGTATTGAAAAAACCCACAAGACCCTTCTTGACGAGGCTTACCGTAATTGCTGGTTAAGGGACAAGGGAATGCCATTGTATAATATCGGTCGGTTGTTGGAGAAAAACAATCTTGCTGTCAGCCGTCGTTATGATTCTTCTATCGAAGATGTGGTGCGTTGGTTGGAGCATGGCGATCAACTGATAGCAGTAGTTGACAGCGCAATGCTTGAATCTGCTACTTCCACTAGCTCTCAGACGTATCCTAACCATGCTGTGGCTATATGTTCGGTGTCTGTTGCGTCAAACGAAATAACGCTCTTCAATCCTTATACCGAAGAGGAACTGACCACTTATCCGTTGCCTTTGTTCTTGAAGGCTTGGAAGCAGTCAAACCATTATTTGGTTGTGGTCAATACTACCGACCAGTTTGTTTACGAGCCTTATCCCATTCGTCTTGACGACGTGTCCCTCGACGATGATCTCATAGAACTGCAAGAAGCCATTGCGGAGAACGCTCACGAGATTTGGGCTAAAACCCGTACTGACCAGGGCTGGAGCTATGGGCCCGAGCGCAACGATCAAAAGAAGGAGACGCCCGATATGGTGCCTTATTGCAATCTCCCAGAAAGTGAAAAGCTCTACGACAGGGAAATGGCGATGCAGACACTAAAGTTGGTGAAAAAGCTGGGCTTTGAGATTAAAAAGTCATCATGTTGATCCACAATGCTATTCTAAGCGTTGCAGAGGCGAGTGCTTTTGTTGTTTAGGCTACTACAACTTATGTCCAAATATTGTTTTGCCTTGATACAGAGTTTATTCAATAGCATTTTTCCTTGCGCTCAAGGAAACACTTTCAGGGACATGTTGATAAATGGCTCTCAGGGGGTGTTAGTACTGTGTATAGTACTAATGGTGTTAGTACTGTGTCTAGTACTAATGGTGTTGGGATGGTTCTGGACGCGTGGATTGTCTCGCAAATGGTTATCAGGGAAACGGTGTTCCCTTCAGATCTTAGGAGCAATTTTAAAATCTAAAGGTAGTTTCTTCCTCTCTATCTCATTGTTGATAGCAGTATTATTGCTGATACCTAAGATCTCAATGCGACTAAAGGGTGATGATTACTCATCCCCTCATAGCATATTGTATAAGGTCGGAATTATAGGGGTCAGTTGTATTCTGTTTGGTGTTGCTACATACGTTATCACGAATCTAAACAAGATATACAGTCTGCACAAGCAGGAGATTCGGATAACGGTCAGCCAGATAGCCCTGTTGGTTGTCTTTGGTATATGCTTTACTCTCGTCGTCTTTGCCCTTGGCATCGAACAGAAGGGCAATGGTTTTGTCATCGTTACCACTTTTGGTGCTGTTCTCGGTTGGATCTTTCAAGATACGATTAAGAGCGTAGCAGCTTTTTTCTACCTTCGTGCCAATGGTTTGCTACGAATAGGCGACCTTATAACCGTTCAGTCACGAGGAATAGAAGGTTTTGTGCGCACCATATCACTTACTACTGTAACGGTAGAAAACTGGGATACTACAACCTCGTCCTTTCCCACTTATATTCTCCATTCCGAACACTTCAAAAATAGTCAGCGTATGATGGAGGGAAAAACGTATGGAAGATTGATGCAGAAAGCATTTGTGCTGGATTCGGGATGGATACGGCCCCTTTCAGCGCAAGATGTGGAGCGTTTGCGTGTGGAACTTGACTTGGATCCGTTTGTTTTGCAGAAGATCATTAAAAATGGCATGCTCAATATAGAGGCTTTCCGCCAATATATTTACCATTGGCTAATGGCCTACCCGCGTGTGTCGCAACAGCCCCGCCTTGTCGTGCGTTGGCTGGAGCAGACGGACGAGGGAATGCCTTTGCAGTTGTTTGTATATCTCAGAGACACGATGTTTGATGCCTTTGAGTGGCAACAGTCGCTCATCATGGAGCATGTGATCAAGTCTATGGGATGGTTTGATCTGCAGCTCTATCAGAGTCCGTCAGGATACGATGCAAGCAATAGTAATGTGTTCCTCGCAAACCATGAAGCCGACTATCATAAAAAAGAAAAAGATAATGCCCATGTCAGAAAATTCTGAAGTCTTTGAGGATCTTTTTAAAGACATGCGCCAGTTACGTAGTAAGGATGAGGCTGGTGATTGCAAAGAGTTTGGGGACGAAGTGGTCTCTGGCTGGTATCGTGCAAGAGATTATGTGCTTTCCAAATTGGATGATGTGCAAAGTTGGGGATCAGATGGAATTGCAGCTTCCTCCTCTGAACGTGTCCATATAGTCATTGATTGCGTTGATCCGATGGCGTTTTATATAGCCCGTCACGCGGCCTTGGCTTTGCATTTCCCCAATTTTAATGAAGGTGATGGCAGAAGCCAAGCTCCAAGGAATGGAACACTTATTACACTTCTCTATAACCGTAAAAAGTATTCAGATATCATTGCCGAACTTCACAGGGAGGAGTATTTATGTAATTTGACGGACTTGTGTAAATGCACTCTTAAAATGGTCGAAAAAGAAGATAAGGGGAAAGGGCTGAAGGTGATAAGTGAAAACGTAAAGAACCCCAATTCTTTTGTTGGTGTCGAATTGGAGTTGCTGGGGTTTGATAATGATAATCTCAGTTACAAGGCGAATGAAAAGGGCGGGATGGAGGTGGTCCATGTTGACAGTGAGGTGATTGAAGAAGTGAAAAATCGTAAGTGTGACTGTAAGCTGAATGTTACCCATGCGCGTCGTGTAAACATGGTCTATCAAGTAGGGGCGGATATAGACAACCTTCCCCCTGATGACCCCAATATTTCAGATCGCTACGCCAGGGCTTTACTCTATTTTTGCTATCAGCAATCGAAAAATAAAACACTGGAAAAGTGGAACGAGATAGCCGAATACACTAAAGAAGATGATAAAAAGGGTTCTTCTTATCAGATAAAGCTCCGCAATAAGTTGTCAAATGTTTTTTGCGCCGACTGCTTCGTTACTCGCCTCAAATCGCTTTTTGACCACAATGCGCGCAAGGATATTCAGAAAGTGATAATAAAGGCGTATTGCTCAGAGAATGATGTAAAAAAGAATGAGAATTTTGATTACAAAACGGTACGTATTACTACTAAAATGCTTAACTATATGATAAAGAATCATGAAAAGGACTTGTTGATGTTGGTAGGGAACAATTTAAAGGCAATGGCTCGATGTGAGCATGCTCGTTGGAATGTCGAAAAACTCATTCTTGGCTTTTCTCCATTCAGCCCCCAAGAACATTATGAATATAATTGCCGCTTTGGGTTTTCTCGTAGTTCCTATCGTAATGGACTTAAGAAAAATAAAGGCCATCACATAAATCTCTGTTCTTATGAAGATCTTTATCGCATTGATCCCGACAACATGAAATATGATAGCTTCCTGATGTTGGCGATGGTGAAGATATTGAAAGAGGGTATAACGGGATGGTAATTTTAAACAAACAAAAGTGCAATTTTTATGCTGTTAATTGCGGAATTCGGCATATTAATTCATTCTAAATCCTGCAGAACTAAAAATAATAAACAATGAAACATTTTTTCTTAAAGCAAACTCAAGCCTTTATCTCTCACAAAAGAATGAATGGGCAAGCTTCTCCAGAAGCTATTTTAATAAAAAACGCATTGGATACAGATGCAACATTCAATGCGTTTATGGACGTCAGAGAGGAATACATCGGACAATTTCCCAATAAACTAAGGGAAAAGATTCTTTCTTCGAGGGTCTTCTTACTTATACTCCCAACTACTAATGACATATCCTTCCTTTTTAATAAGGGAAATTGGGTTCGTAAAGAAATAAGTATAGCCTTAAGTATAAATGAGATAAAGGATGATTCCATAAAAATAATCCCGATAGCCTTTAATAAGGATTTTACATGGCCTGACAAAGATGAGTTGGAAGAAATATCACCAATCGTTGATTACAATATATTTTATTACGATACGAATGCAAAGGAGTCTTCCAAAAAACTTCTAAAAGCTATGAAATGTAAGCCGCAAATAAATTGGGTTAAAGTTATATGCAGTTTTATTCTCATGCTTATGTTGGCTTTCTTGATAACAAAAGTAATTCCTGTGGATACTGAGTACAGGTATGAGGAAAGTAAAGTTTATATGTCTAAACTAGAAAAAGAAACTTCATTTAATCATTATTTAGAAGCAGAACAGGATTATACGAAAACTTATCTCAATTGGGTATATGGACAAATGACTACAGGTAATAAAGACTTGAAGTTAATGAAAGACTTCAATAAATGCTATATAAAAGGAAGATGTGTTAGAATGATTGTGTTAGCCTATTTGGCTTTTACAAATGGTGATTTGGATTATGTGCATAGCCAAGAAACGGTAAACGAATTGGTCGAGGCAATATATGCGAAGATTCCTGAAGAGAATAAAGCGATATTTTCATATACAAACGATAGTAAATTGCAACGGAAGAAAAAACTTGAAGGGGTCTTGGATATTTCCATAGAATATCTTGAAAGTAAAAGTGATTTAAGAAAATTAAATGGCACTTTACAGAAGGAATTGCTGAAGGCAACTCTTATGAAAAGATTGTGGGTCAGTGATGGTAAGTAAGTCTCAAAAAATAACTTGCGCAAGTTATGAGGTGCATACCTTATTATGGGTAAGGTGTTCTTTATCGCAAAAGTGCGCAAGTTATTTTTTTTACACCTTATTTGGATAGAAATACAAGATGACTCTAATATTTCAGAGGTGGGAATAGAGACTCAACATCCCTATATAAGAAGATAAAAGTTGCACAGATATACAAGGTTACTAAATTCGAATAAGTATTTATGACTTACGATATATTCATCAGCTATAAGCGCAAGAGTCTCGCCACGGCTAATAACCTGTATTATAGATTGACAGCGAAAGGTTATTCTACATTTTTCGATTTAGACGAAATGAAGAAAGATAACTTCGATGTTCAACTTCTGAATTATATAGAGAACGCTAAAGACGTGTTTGTTATTCTTGAGGAAGAATCTCTTGATGCATGTAAGATTGGTAAATGGGAAGAAGATTGGTTTTGCAAGGAAATTAAACATGCGCTAGACACCCACAAAAACATCATTCCTATTCTTCTTGGAGGTTACCAAATGCCTAAAGCTGAAACTCTCCCCGATGAGCTAAAAGAACTGACACTGAAAAATGCTCCAGAGTTCTCGTATTCTTTTTTTGAAGAATATCTCAACAAGTTGATAGAAAAGGGTTTTATCACAGCAGAACCTCTAGCTAGTAATAAAGCAACATCGGTGTTCAAGTTCTATTCAAATGAGAATTGTCAGGTTTTGAAAGAAGGCAAATTGGTTTGTAGTCTTGAGGGCATGGCTGATAAACCTTTTTATCTACCCGTTCCAAGAAAAGGCGATTATCGGTTCAAATGTATTAATTCTGTTACAATGGAAACTCAAATATTGAAACAGCATATAGATTCAGATGAAGAGAAAGACGTTGATATTCAATGGAGCGATCACAAGCCTTTTAATCCCGACCAAGAATGGCCAGAATCTACCCAAATTAGTGGAGATACTTATGTAGTAACCCTGGGAAATATAAGATTCAAGATGATACGCGTGGAAGGTGGTTCTTTGGAAATAGGTGCAACCAAAGAACAAGAAGACTGCGCAGAAAATAATGAATACCCTGCTCATACTATTACTCTCCCGCCATTTTATATCGCACAGTTCCCTGTAACTCAAAATATATGGGAAATTGTCATGGGGTACAATAAATCCCATTTTAAATATAACGAGGCAAATTGTCCTTTATTCCTTAAAACAAGCCCATATTATATCGGCTCGGAAATAGGCGATTTAATGGGTGTGCTTGGCTCTATTGGATATGGAGGAATGAAGTGGATGACAATTATGAACAACATTGGGTTTGATATGGGGCATTTCCCTGTAGAGAATATTACTCATGATGAAGCAGTGGAGTTCGTTCGTCGCTTGTCAAAAATGACAAACATCAATTTCTCGCTTCCTACAGAAGAAGAATGGGAGTATGCTGCACGTGGTGGACAAAAAAGTAAACATTATCGTTTTGCAGGAAGTAATAATATAGAAGATGTTGCATGGTATAGAGAAAATGCTGATAGAAGCACACACCCTGTTGGTGAGAAGCTACCTAATGAATTAAATTTATATGATATGTGCGGCAACGTATGGGAATGGACAGAAACTCCAGCCCACACTTATGCAATGGATATCAAACCTGAAGGGGGTTGTTTTATCCGTAGAGGAGGTAGTTGGTGGCATGAAGAAAAGAACTGTCGTGTGTCTCGAAGATATGCATCTGATCACTCAAAGAAAACAAGTGGTTTAGGTCTCCGCTTGGTGATCCGAATAAAATAGAAAGATAAAGTCGAATATTGTTAATTGCCGTATGTATTTTCCACAAATCCCTATAGAAATAAGAGATTTCCTTCGGAATGTTGATTCTTATTCAGATGAACAAAAACTGTGTATCGTAGAAAACTTTGTACGACAACTAAAATGCCTGCCTTTCCCAAAGCAGATTACAAGCTATTGTGAAATTGTACCATAAATCCTCATAAGCTATCAATCACTCTCTCCATACAGAAACAACCTATGGATTCACGACAATATACATTCAATAAGTCCACGCTCACAGTCAAGTTTGACAACATACTTGATACACAGGCTGAGGTAATCGTCAGTTCCGACGACTGCTATGTGACAATGGGCGGTGGTGTGTCACGAGCCATACTTCATGCTGGCGGCGAAGTCATTATAAAAGATGCACAAAAGATGGTGCCAATACCGCTAGGTGATGTTCTCGTCACAACAGCAGGTAAACTGGAGCATCAGAAATATGTCTTTCATTGTATCACGATAGATAAACAACGAAGCATGCAGATCCTTACGCAGCAAGTGACAGAAGAAGATGTGCTCAACTATCTCTTACAGCATGCTGTTGACAAGTGTTTCCTACTGATGCAAGCCATGGACATGACCTCCATAGCATTTCCTGCCATTGGAGCTGGAATCGCAAAAATCCCCATACAGAAGGTGATAGAGCAAATGTCCATAGCCATAGCTCGAAACCTTGGCAATACGAATAAATCGCTCAAAGTCGAGTTGTATTTGTATGACATTTACAACCTCTACACTGAATCTGATTATATCACGCTCTTTGAGAGCCTTGCTGCAAAGGCTGCATTATTGGAATACAAAAAAATGCTTGCAAATGAGGATATGCCCATTGAGCCTACATTGAAAAACAGAAATGAAAAGTTGCCATCACGTAGGAGTATGAAGCATAAAGTCTTCATCAGTTATTCTCGTAAGGACAAAGAAGCGGCTGACTGCCTGTGCGAAATACTGAAAGAGAATGACATTGCGTACTGGATAGACAAGGAGGGCATATACAGCAGCTTCAATTACAAGGAACTGATTGTCGATGCCATTGACGTTTCCCAATCAGTAATTTTTATCAGTTCCGTCAACTCAAATGCCTCTATCAACTGCATTCGTGAGATAGGCTATGCCGTAAACATGAACAAGCCTATCCTTCCCCTCATGCTCGACGATGCTCCATATGCCAAGAGCATCCGCCTTGACATCTCCGATATTGACCAAATAGACTTCCGTAACCCTACGGCGTCAAGAAAGAAGTTGATAACGAGTTTGATGTATGTGGAGAATAAATAATCACTATTATGGATAAAGGTATTTGGGTATTTCTTTCTCACTCAAACAAAGACTATGAAAAAGTGCGTCAAGTTAGGAATATACTAGAGCAGCAAGGGGATAGACCTTTGATGTTTTTCTTGAATTGTCTAAATGATGACAATGAAATATGTAATCAAAAGCACTATAAAGAAAGCGTATGAAATCATTAATATTTTTCATCCCCGAATTCCGCGGCAGCACTCCTTTAGCAGAAGGAATTAAGGATATTGCTAATAAATATAATTTAGAGTTTGAACTCGTAACTATAAAGAAAGATGCTAATCCATTACAACAGCAACAATTTCTTTACGCAGTACATGTTTCAGACATTGTAGTAGTAGATTGTACAATACCATCAGACGTAAATGACGGTGGCGTTTATCCAGCATTGACGGCACAAGTTAATATTCTCAATCACGTAATTGTTGTGAGTGAGAATAATCTACCATTAAACATTACACCTTTAAGAGGTGTCTTCCCTCAGAAAGATGGTGAAAGATATACTATCGAGCATATCTTGAAAGAGTTACCAGAACAAATTGAACAATCTCTGAAAGAAGACACATATAGTCGCATTCCTGAAGATATGATTAATGATTTCCTTAAATACCAAAAGGAAATGGAAGAAATGCTTGTTGCTTCATTAGAAATGCGCAGAAGGAGGAAGCACAAAAAGACTTCTGTAATGATTAGTTATCGCAACAGTCACAGTGAGGAGGTTGAAAAGTTTAAGTCTATTATTGTTGGTACTGATCCTTCGTCAAAAAATGAACGCCATAGATTAGGATGTAATGGTGATTATGAATTGAAGGTTTTACCTCCAGCTTCATTATGTGGCGCTGATGAAGCACATACTCCTATGCGCAGATGGATGCTTGTCGGCTTATTGGAAGACCATATTCGAGAGGTCGATGAGGTGTGGGTGTATGAGAGTCGTGACGCCAATGGGGAAATAGACTATACTAAATCTTGGTGGACAATAGCGGAAATGATAATGGTGACAAATATTAATTATGGCAACACTAAGAAAATTAAAGTAAAAGTTTATAATCCGATTATACAACAATTCTATGAGACGGCACCACGACAATATATTGTCAATATAACAGAGGCTCAACATAAGCGTTTAGCAAGATACCTTTCTAACACTCGTCCTGATACTATGGGACCAGAATGTTTGGCACAGGTAAAACAACTGAAGATGATAGCAAAGCTTATGCGATACAGTACGGAGGAAATGAAACGGCAAATGCTTGATAATCTCCGTGCTAATTTTGAGTTAAGCGTTCCTAAGACTTTAGAGGAAGATGAACGCAAGCAAATGATTGATGATATGATTAAGATGTATTCTGACCCTGACGAAATAGAACGTTATGCCAATGACGATGTTTTCAAAGAAGAGTTTTGGAACGACATTTCTTATCAAACAGCAGAAGCTACAAGTTGCTTTGTCAATGGTTGTATTGATGTTGATGAATTTATGTCCATCCCAATGGATGAAATTACAGGACATTCATTGGATGATTTTGTGAAAGCGTCTCTTAAGAATGGCGGTGCCATCAATCTTGGTTCTTGGATTCATCCGCTGAAGTATAAGGTGTCAAAAGCAAATATAGACAGGTATCTCTGGTTAGCTACTCGTATGGGTAAACCAACAATAAAAGATGGCAATGCTCCAGGATTAGAGAGAATACCGATATATAATATAACGAAGTTGTAATATGGACTTTGGTACAATCGGTGAAGATGTTCAGCAGTTTCTTCGCATGTGCTTAGGTACGGCAGCTTAAAGCCATTCTAACTGTACAGTGAGACAGGGTTGTCTAAATACTAATTCTTATAACGTAAAATGTACATTTCTAAGCCTATATTCATAAGCTACTCTAGACTCGATAAGAATATCGTGTTCCCATTTGTCAAACGAATTGAACAAGAGTTGAATACTACTTGTTGGATAGATTACGAGGGGGTCGAGGGTGGTGCCCAGTTTGAAGAGGTGATAGTGGATGCTATTGATTCGTCAAAAGTTGTTCTTTTCATGCTTTCTGATAATTCCTTATGCTCAAAGTGGCCAAAACGAGAGGTGCTTTATGCGGAAGATGAAGGTAAGCGAATCGTCCCCATCATCATTGATGGGAAAGGACTCCGCAGATGGTTTAAATTCCATTTTGGTAATGTAGATTGCATTGATTTAAACGAGGAGGAGCAGTGCGAAAAACTACTCAACAATCTTTCTTCATGGATTGGATTTGAAAGGGTGAGCAAAAATGCAAACAAAAGTGCTTTGTCTGCTAATTCATCTTTAAGTGCCAATCCGCAAATTGTAATATCAGCGGATAAAACGGTTATAACATTGTCCATCGATAGTGATATGGTTTTGACCTTAACGAGAGATTCTGAAAGTAATCGCTATGTTGGGAAAATACCTGTTCAGGAAATAGTAGAAACGATAAAGGAAAAAAACAGGTTTAAAGATATGGGGGTAGGGACCATAATTGGTGCTTGCGCTGGCTCTATACTTGGACCTGTTGGGATGGTAATAGGAGGAACTTGTGGCCATCTTATGGAGAAGTTTGAGGGAGAGAGCGCAAGCAAGGAAAAAATATTTAATTATGTTGTTTCTAAATTGAATAAAAAATATGATCTTAATTTAATAAGGAAAAATATCACGGGTTCTGATTTTATAGTTGAATTGGATGCAAATAGTGTTTCTGGTTTAATGTAGGTCGTGTGTATTTTAAGACCATTGTGTAGCGATTGATAAATGTAGTTAATTGTTTATTATGATAAAAGACGATATTCAATCTATGTCGATATTTTCTAGTTGCGAACTATAAATATTAGCCTGTAGTGCATACCCCTTACGACATCTTTATAAGCTACCGGCGTACAACTGGAGCACAATACGCCCGCATCATACAGTTGATGCTGGCGCAGCGTGGATATAAAGTTTTCTTGGATTACGACGAGTTGAAAGACGGGGTTTTCGGAAAGCGCATAAAAGCGGCTATCAATGAAGCGCCAGTGTTTATACTCATGTTGTCGAAGGGGGCTTTGGAACGATGCAGTCAAGAGGGCGACTGGGTGAGAGAGGAGATTCTCTTGGCTATGCAGGAAGGCAAGAAGATAATTCCTATTAATCCCGATAAAACGTTTGACGGTATTCATACCGATGTTCCGCAGGAGATAAAGGGTATCGCTTGCGATATACAACACTCTGAAATAGACTTTGGGCAAGCTCTTGGCGTTACGGTAGATCTGATGATACGGGAACGTTTGGCGTCGTGCATCGGCAAACGCGAGGAAAGTAAGTATAAAGATGAAGATTATGATACTGCACAAGCAACACTACGCAGAATAGACAAACGCAATAGATTCGTAAGAAGATTGGCAGTTGCTGTATCTACCATGATCGTGGCAATGGCACTGGTTACTTGCTTTATGTTTTGGCAGCATCACAAGGATAAAGAGGCTGTTGAGGCTGAGGCTGCATCGCTGAACGAGTTGCGAAGTGAATTGGAAAAGAAACACGCTGACTATTGTCTGCAGCTCAGTCCGCATCTGTCGCGTGAGCAAATGAACACTATTGATACTCTGCTGATGCAGATGCGTGAAGTGAAAAAAGATACGTTGTGGATGAGCCAATTTGAGTTTACTATAGGCCAATGGCATGGACTGTTGGGAGGAAAATGCACTCCTACCGACTTCCAAATGCCTATTACAAATGTGGCTTACGATGAAATCAACTACGTGCTCTTGGACAGTTTGCGTAACATGACGGGTATAGAGTTCACCTTACCCTCTGTTGACGAATGGCAATATGCAGCGCATGGAGGTGTTAACAATGAAACGACAATGTATGTGGGGAGTAATGACGTGAATCGTGTAGCTTGGTATAAAAACAATTCCAGCAATCGAAAACATGCAATAAATGATATTGTTGACAAAGAACCCAACACGCTCGACCTTTTTGCAATGAGTGGAAATGTGAGTGAGTTGTGCAATACACCCTACCCACATCAAAAAGGCGATAATATACAATGGACTATATGCGGTGGAAACTATAGGTCAGCAGCCTCTGAGGTGACCGTGTTTTCAACTGCTCCTATAGGAGTGGACGAGAAAAATGACGCGGTAGGATTCAGGTTGGTTATTCGTAAAGAATAGACGGTATGAAGAGTTTTTTATTCCTTCTAGCTTTGATGACTTCCTTGTCTGTAACCGCACAGGATGTGGGAGACGATGGTTTTGATAAAGTTGTTGCGGCCTATATCAACTTGCGCAATGCTGCAGCTATCAATGATACTGTTGCTCTCAAGCAAGTTGCCGAACAATTGCGACGATACGATCCGAGTGATTTCAAAACATTTCATCTGGCAGAAGACGAAACAATGTCTTTGAATGGACATATCGTGTTTGATGAGGCCTTTGCAGATAGTCTGTCCAAGGGCGTTGATATCTATAAGCAATCAGATTCTCTCAACAGAGCAATAGGTGAAAGGAGCGTGGGAATGCAAAGCTCACGAGGGCGACTTCAATCCAAAACAGTTATTATTAAAGCCAACCAAACGGCTTCGTGTACGTTTGTTGCAAAAGGCGTAAAGAAGATAGCTGTAGTGGCAGAGGGTGGCGGCAGGGTGTCGATGACAATGCAGGGATTGTATAAAAACAAACCCTATACTCAGTATGTCGATACAGAAAAGGTAAAGAAAGGAATGCCGCACCGGACGGGTACTTTGGCATTGAGAGAAGACTGTCTGAGTACAGTTTTGATGAAGATCAAGAACTGTGTGCAGAAAGATATCAGTATTGTAATAACAATGAATTGATTTGTATGAAAAAGATTATTCTGTTTGTTTTGTTTGTGCTTTCGATTAACGTCAATGCACAAACCTTGCAAGATGCACAAGCCTTGCACGAAGAGGGGCGGAAATGTCTAAGCGAAGGAAAGATAGTGCAAGGCCGCGAGCTTACCAAACGGGCGATGGACATTCGCAAGAAGTTGAGTGGCGAAGAAAATGAGGATTATATCACTTCGCTCAACAATTATGCCTATACTTTTGCTTTGGAGAAGGATTTTGTAAAAGCTACAGAACTCCAGGAGCAGGTGATGGCTTTGTGTGAAAAACTTCCAAGACCGCACAAGAATTTGGGTATGTATGCCTTCAACATGGGACGTTTCTACTTTATCGCCGACAACTACGACGGAGCGCAAAAATATTTAGAGATGGCTTTGCCGTTGATAGAGAAATATAGCGAACCCTATGGTAATACTTTGCAATGGTTGGGCTTGATTTATATGGAGAAGCAGGATACAAAGAACCAACAACGTATTCTTCAACTCATAGAAGAGCATAAACTTCATGAACTAAGCAAGGACTGCCATGAACCTAAGTGCATGTTGGAACGTGCACAATACTATGCGAGCAAAGGCAATACTGTAAAGGCGAAGGAGTGTTATCTTGAAGTGTTGGGCATGAAAATGGATGATGATATGAGACTAAAGGTGTACGATGGTTATGCTTCTTTGTTATCGCAGGTTAATGATTGGGCTTCGGCTGCTAATTACAAGCTGATGTCAGCCAGTATTATCAAAAAGAACAAAGGAATGAACGCTGAGTGTGCTGCCCATTATAATTATGCAGGTTTGTGCTTTTCTTTGTCGGAGCAACAATCAGAAGCTATTAGATGTTTCAATGAAGCAGTGGGTTTTTATCAAACAAAATCAGATGCCAGTTCTTCTTTAAAAATGGCTGCTTGTTACAAGAGTATTGGTAATGCTTATTCTGCACAAGGGGATTTTGCTCACGCCATTGTAGCTTATCAAAAATGCGTGGACTACTATGAGCACATGGATACGCAAAATACAGAATACCCAAAAGCTCTTCTTAGGTTGGCCAAGGCCGAGGAACGCAATAAGAACTACGAAGAGTCTGTGGCGCATCACAAACAGGCTATGAAACTCTTTGAAGAACATGGTATGTATCAGGATTATTCTGAGGCTGCCTCGTCATTGAAGATATGCTATATGGACATGGGGGTAGATGAGAATGTTGACTTTAAAGGTGATGCGAGTGCTTTAGAAAAGAAAGCGATATTGGACAAGGTTATAGCTGAAGAAACTGAAAATCTTGAAATGACACGCGAATACCTTGGTAAATTAGCCTATGCCACTTCTCTTGGCATAATAGCTGGCAGCTATGAGTTGAAACAAGATTATGTTCAAGCCGTTTCGTATTACAAACAATACATTCCTGCTTTGCGTGAAGCCATCAGTGAGGAATTCCGTATGCAAAGTGAAGCAGAACGCATGCTTACATGGCGTGAAGAGGAGAATCGAATACGGGATTTTTTTGACATGATGGCAACAAGACCTGTTGGTTATGAGTCGTTGAACGGTGACATTGCCGCATTGGCCTATGATGTAGAGTTGCTTTCCAAGGGTATTTTGCTCAATTCTTCCATAGAGTTTGGAAAATTGTTGGCTCAAAAGGAAAACAAGAAGCTAAAGATGATGTATGACGACATCAAGTCTGCTGACGAGCAGATACGCGTGCTTCGAAGTAACATGCAGACGGAAGAAGATGCCAACAATGTATTGACACTGGAGCGGGAGAATAAAAAACGCCTGCTTCAGCTATTACGCGATTGCTCCGAAATGGCAGACTTTACTAATTACGTAATGTATGATTGGCGTGATGTACAAAAAAAACTGTCCCCGACAGATGTTGCCATAGAGTTTGTAGCTATAAAATCGGAAGCCTTGGACCAAGACAATTATATGGTGGCGTTAGTACTCGATTCTGACATGAAGACTCCTGTCTCAATTCCTGTATGTACTTTGGCTGATGCCAAAGTGATGCAGGCAGATCCGTCACTTTTCGACAAGTCTCTCAATTTGATTTGGGGAGGTATAGCCAATCATCTAGAAGGTAAAAAACGAATCTTTTTCTCTGCTGATGGCACATTCAATCACTTAGCCATTGAGTATCTTCTGTATAATGGAAAACCTATGGCTGAGCAAATGGAAGTGTACCGTCTTTCCACAACCAAGGAGCTTTGTTACAACCATCCGCATGCAGTGCCATCACGTGCCATGCTCTATGGCGGCATTGACTACAACATGAGCAATGCATCTGAAAAAGTGGTGAAACAGTCCTTAGCCGCCATGCGTAGTGGTGGCGATGGAGAAGTGGTATATGAAACTTTAGGGAATACTCTGCGTGAGGTCAATGAAATAAGTATGGTGCTTAAGCAAGGAAAGGTAAAGAATGTGGTCATTCTGAAAAATGACAATGCTAGTAAAAACTCCTTCCTTCAACTGTCAGATACCAAAACAAATATTCTTCATTTGGCAACGCATGGTGCGTACAGAAGCCATAAAGGTATCACCGATGTTGAATCTATGAACAACAGTATTCTTGCTTTTGCAGGAGCTAATACAGAAGAGGATAGCGAGGTGAGTGCTTCTGAGATTGCTCAAATGAATCTTCGTACTTGTGATTTGGTGGTCCTTTCTGCTTGCGAGAGCGGCCTGGGAAAACTTGGCCAAGATGGCGTTTATGGTTTGCAACGTGGTTTTAAGAATGCGGGAGTAAATACATTGTTGATGTCATTACGTACTGTAAATGATGCCGCCACTGCTGAACTGATGGTGCAGTTTTACCGCAATCTGATGAGCGGAATGAGCAAACGCAAAGCCTTGGTAGAGGCACAAAAGGATCTTCGGGCAAAAGGCTATACAGAAGCAAAGTATTGGGCCTCGTTCATCTTACTTGACGCTTTAGATTAAAACATATATTTTGTCGTGCAATGATAGAAATACTGCCTCTCTGCCCTCTATACAGGTATGCAACAACATAAAGACGTGAGCGATGAGTAAGAACATTTATTTGCCCCATCCTATAGATACGAAGGAGGTAGTGCTGCCTAAGGAATTGGAGGCTTTGGCTGAAGACATTGCAAAGAATGTGCATGAGGTATGGTCGGCTGGACGGATGAAGGATGGCTGGACCTATGGCGAGGAGCGGAATGATGCAAAAAGGCAGCATCCGTGCCTTGTGCCTTATGAAGAACTATCGGAAGAAGAAAAGGAGTACGACCGCAACACATCTGTAGAAACGATAAAGCTCATATTGAAATTGGGCTTTAAGATTACGAAGGACTGAAACTAATGAAAACGGAGGATATCCACCCAAACGGGGATATAACAATAGCGAGATTTGGAAACTAGAAGCCAAGTCTCGTTTTTTTATAGTTGCTTGATAGTTTTTGCCAACTTGTACCGTCTCTATAATTAAACGATTAGAAGTTGCGCTCGACACGAATAAGGGTACAAAGATATGGCAAGATCATTATATGTCTGCGATAATGATGCGGATGTTGCAATCAAGACAATGATGGGGACAGTAGTTGCAACGGCAGCCGTTCCTGCTCATGTAAACTGGGCGCTGACAGCTTCTGCAATGGGTGCAGGCGCAGTAGCAATAGGAAAGTGCTATGATGTCCAGTTGACAAAAGACGAAGGTTGGAAGCTCGTCAAGCAGTTTGTTCTCAGTGCAGGTATGTGGTTTCTCTCTATGAACGTCGGATCAAAGATTCTGTCAGCGCTTATGCAATCTACAGGAGTTGGATATGCTGTGGGAATGGCTCTTGACGCAGCCTCCTCTGCCGCATTTGCATGGGCAATCGGCTCTACAGCCAAGGCTTACTTCAGAAACGAGTATCTTGGCAAATCAAGACTCACAAAAGAAGAGCTTGGGAGAATATTCCGCGAAGCATTCAAAGAGCAAAAGAACAAGTAAAACTATAACAGAATACGCTATGTTTGAGATTTTTGAAAAAATAGGTGATCTGTTCTCTAATGGTGATGGTGGCAATTACGATACAGGTGGGTATGAAAGTCTCATTGGTGGATATGATTCGCTTGACCTGTCCCACTACAGTTCGGACGAGATAGAGGATGCAGTGAGAAATGCATTTGCTTCGGATAACAGTTTGCATGACATTGGGCATGGGTATGATGTCTCATTTGGTGCTGCGCCTGATGTGGATGCCCGTAACTTGGCAAAATCAGCACTAATAACAAAGCTTAGCGCCAATCATATCTATACAACCAATCTTGCCACAGACACTCTTTGGGGTGGCTTGGACGATTATTCTGGAGATAAAGTGTATGACGCCATCAACGATGCTCGTGTCCAAGGACGAATCACCGATTCCGTATATAGGGATTTGATAAAGTTGTTGAAACAAGCATGTCACACGCAATAGTCGATACGGTATGGGAAGAATGTATAATAAAATAAAGAGTTTGTTGTTCAAGCGGGCCTCAAACGAGGACAATACAGCAGACGAGCAAGCTAATCGTCCTGAAGAGGAACTGGAAGCAATATGCAAAAGCAAATCAAGGTTTCAAAAGACGCAAGACTATGTGAGGGAGGTATGGTTGTTGTGTATGGAACCATTCATGTGAGATTTTTCCAGTGATAGATGGGTTACTTTCATCCCCTCTTTGTCATAAAGGAGTGTGAAGGCTTCGAGTGATGTTGAAATAACTATATGGATATAAAGAAAGGACAAGCAATGAAGATCAGGTATGCGACAATCAGTAAGGAGGGAAGGCGCTCTAATAATGAGGACTTCTTCGTGGTCATGGATCAGCAGGAGAGGGGGCGCTTTTGGGGTATCGTGTGTGATGGGATGGGTGGTCACGCTTGCGGAGAGGTGGCGAGCGAGACGGTGGCTCATGCTGTATCGGCATACTGGGAGCAGCATGCGGAGGAAAGGGATAGTGAGGCTAAAGTCGTGGGGGCTTGCCAGGAGGCGACGCGTGCTATCGGGCAGAAGGCGAGAGTGGTAGGACAGGCGGAGATGGGAACGACGCTGGTGATGGCAAGCATCGAGGGGGACATTGTGACCATAGCTCATGTGGGAGACAGCAGGTGCTATCTGCAGCGACCAGCCCAGGGAGTGGTGTATCAGACGCAGGACCATGTGAGGTTGAGCTTTGGGTACGAGATCGTGGCGCGCAGTTTCTTCAGCGGTCATCCGGAGGAGGCGATTGCCGACGTGGTGCAGTTTCCTGTTTGTCCGGGCGACCGGATTTTGCTTTGTTCCGATGGGGTCCACAAGAGTATGGAGTCCGAGGACTTGGAGGCAAGGATGATGGAGGCGAAGTCGCTGGAGGAGATACTGCATGGTTTCGACCTTAGCTGCTGGAAGTATGGCGACGATAACTATACGGCTATTCTGATGGAAGTGGAGTAGCGAGGGAATAAACTTGAGTTGAAGCAAAAAGAAATATTACGATAGCAAAAAGAAATATTACGATAGCAAAAGAAACAACACGTTGGCAAAGGAATCGTCAAGGTGAAAATGAATCGTCAAGGTGACAAAGTGAATCAATAAATCAATAAGATGACAAATAAAATCTATAAATCAAAACAAAGGAAATCATTATGATGGAAAAAGGAATTAACAGTAGTGTGAAAAAGGCGTTTTATGGTTTGGATTGGACTATCTGCTTCTTGTGGGCAATAGGCGTGGTGGTGGTCGGCTATGGCTGGTTCCCGTACTTCCCTGTCAATCTAGTGGTATTGATGGTACTGTTTCGCATCGTGTGCTCGTTTGCCCTCTACAAGGGTGAGAAAAAGGCTTGGGCCTCGGGGCTGGTAGCTCTTGCACTGATGGCACTCAAATGGTTGATGGATGCTGATGTGCATATGTGGTTTGTTACCTCGAAGGCGTATGCCGTGATGGGCATGGAGGCGGACAAGCCAGGGGAGGAAGTGTTCCAGTGGGTGCTGAAAGTATGGCTGGGACTGTTTCCTGTCGTTGCCTATGCCGTCAATGCGATGCGCAAGGGCGGTATGGTGGACAACTTGACGTGGAAGGAAGCGATGGGACTGTTGCTTTGGACGGACCGACGGGCCAAGACCTACTGCGCCCTGCTATTGGTGGCGCTCTTTGCCTTGTATTTCGGGCTGGCCCTCTACGACCGTGCTTGCGCCTTGGCTTGTGTTGTGGCGCCCATGGTCAGCCTTTATCTGCTGCAAAGGCTCCGTGGTGTGGCGATGGGGAAACTGTGGGTGGTGGTCATTGCCATGGTCCCGTTTTTCTTGTCGCAGTTTGAGGCGGGGGTGGAGCGTGTGGCGATGCTCGCTCTCAGTCTTTGTGCGATGGCCTATGCTTGTGGCGGGCTCCTCAGGAGCGTGAAGGACCTGCCTTTCTATGCCGTCGTTGTGGGCTATCTGGGCGTATTGCTGCCCTGCATGGCTATTGGCAGCAATCCCTACTGTTGCCTGGATGTTGCCAGGGTGTTCCGTCAGCGTCTTGATGCTTACCCGGGCATTCTCGTCGTCAAGGACCCGGAGACGGGGAAGGTGGGCTTGCGCTACCGTTACGGAATGCTGGTGAAACCGGAGTTTGACTCCTTCGCCTTTCACACGGCCAACAATCGGATAGGTGTGCTGGAGATGAGGCGCAATGGTTATTATACGCTCTACGACCTTAGGTCAGAGAAGCGCTGGGTGGCGGACCATATTGACCATTCGCTGCAGGATCGGATCTGCAAGGTGGTGGAAGGTCATGCGAATGTGTATGACTATGAGAGTAGCGACTGCATGGAGATCAGAGTGACGGAGCTGGCTTCCAACCAGCTCGATACTTGCACGGGACTGGTTTCCAACAACCAGCTCGATGCTTGCACGAAACAGGATTCCAACAAACTCATCGCTTGTGTCAGGGCCAAGAAGATGGAACCCGTCTATTACTACTGCCTTCCTGACCAGTTTGTCCCCACCGACTCGATAGCGAGGACTGCGGGGGAGGTGGTTCGCGACACGGTGGTGGCGCCCCATGAAATTACTCTCCATTCGATCAGTTATGCTCAGAGCGTGACGGTCGGCAAGGGGCAGACCTATCTGGTGCAGGTGCTGCTGGCGCGGGAAGAAAAGCCTACGCAGCAGGAGGCCGTGAACCTGGTGCAGAATGTTGTGGCCTTGTTGAGGAAATAAAGCGTGGCGTGACTTTTATGCCTTTGTCCATAAAAGTCACGCCATAAGACGTATTCCTAAAACTTACGCCATGAGGCGCATTCCTAAAACTCATGCCATGAGGCGCATTTCATAAAACTTACGCCATGAGGCGCAATACCTCCGCCACTTGTTCTGCCATGGGGCGCTGCGTGTCGATCCAGTGGATGGTGAGGCCGCGGCGCTCCATGCCCCGAAACCAGGTCATTTGTCGTTTGGCAAACTGGTGGATAGCGATCTCCAGACGGCTGAACATCTCGTCGTAGGTGGTGCGCCCAAGGGCGTATTCGGTGACAAACTTATACTCCAGGCCGTAGTAGATCAGGTCCTTGGCGGGGACCGTCTTGAGCAGACCTTTTATCTCGTCTACCATTCCTTCCTCCAGTCGTTGGCGCAGGCGGTGCGTGATGCGTGCGCGTCGCGTCTCCCTATCGACCCATGTGCCGATGATGGTCGAAGGGATGGGTGGCACCTGGCGGTTCTCGGTGGGCGTATGGAGGTTGTATTCCTCTATTTCTATCGCGCGGATGGCCCGCTGACAGGAGTCCACGTCCGTGCGGTTGTGCATCGTGGAGTGGTTGCGGGCCTTCAGGTCCTGGAGGATGACGGTCAGCTCATCGAGCGTCTTCCCCTCCAGTCCTGCCCGCAGCGTGGGATTCTGGGGCACGGGCGAGAGCTGGTAGCCTCGCAGCACGGCCTCGATATAGAGTCCTGTGCCGCCACAGAGCACGGGCTGGCGTCCACGACGGCGGATGTCCTCGTAGGCTTGGAGGAAGTCGCGCTGGTATTCGAAGAGGTTGTATTTCGTCCCAGGGTCACAGATGTCTATCAGGTGGTAGGGAATCGGCTTGTCCTCCACTACATAGTCGGCGAGGTCTTTGCCCGTTCCGATCGTCATGCCTCTATAGACCTGACGACTGTCGGCGGAGATCACTTCGCCGTCCAACTCATAGGCAAGGCGTGTGGCAAGGGTCGTCTTGCCGCTTGCCGTGGGCCCAAGGATGGTCAATAATTGCTTCATGGATGCAAACTTACATATTTTTTCTGGAAAAAGCGAGTAGCAGGGAGAAAAAGTTCAGCCCCTCTTGTCTTCGCTCACAGTTTCAGACCCTTTGTCAGGTTCGTCCGGGACATGGAGAGATTCGACGTGGACATATAGAAAAACAACTTGAACAACTTTTACAACAAGTTACAACGCTTCGCGGGGACATCGCCTCTTTGAGGCCTATGCAGACCAAGGGTTGCTTGTTGCGAAACAACAATATACAACGCTTCGCCTTGGACACATTTCCTGCTAATTGTCCTGGCGATATGTCCCTGCGAAGCCTTGTATCATGTTGGCCTATCGTTGTTACTAGTTGTAAAAGTTGTATTTGTTGTTTTCCCTAACTCGGCAGGCCGTATTGGAAACAACAGTCTGTCCTCGCTCACAGTTTCAGACCTTCTATCGGTTCGGTGCGCACGAAGGCAGCAGCGAGATAGGAGGCGAGGGAGAGGAGCATCAGTAGGGCGAAGTAGATGCGGTAGCCGAGATAGTCGGCGAGGATGCCGGAGAGTGCGCCCGAGACCGTGATGCCGATGGCGGCGAGGGCAAAGCAGTAGGAGTAGAACATGACGGGATGGTAGCCCCGTGAGAGGTGGGCGAGGTAGGCGACGAAGGCCATGATGCCGAAGCCGAAACCAAACTGCTCCAGGAAGACGCTGAGGGTGATCAGGGAGAAACTGGTCGTCAGCGTGTAGGCCATCAGGACGTAGAACACTTTTGGCAGCGTGATGGCGAGCGTCATCGGCCACAACCAATAGCGGAAGCCGTGGAGGTGGATGCAGCGTCCGCCGAGCAGGCAACCGAGCAGCATGCCGAAGGCACCCACCGTGCCCTGGGTGAAGGCCAGTTCTTGTGGCGAGAGGCTCAGTCCGCCATTGCTCCCGGGGTCGACAAGAAACAGGATGCCGACACGGTAGAAGAAGCCCTCGGGGAGGAGGAAGAGCAGCAGAAAGAGCATCTCGAAGCGGAAATAGCGACGGTCCGTCAGTTTGCGGAGGTCTTCGAGCAGCAGCGCCTTGTAGTCGTTGCGCTTGCGCACCAGTTGTTCGCCGAGCGGCACGAGAACCACGGCATGATAGACCGCCAGCAGGAGGATGAAGCCCCCCAGCAGTTCGCAGACCGTGCTCCACGCCATCGGTATGCGGCGATGGATCACCTCCAGGTTGCCTCCCACCATCGCGGGAATGCCCAGCGCCAGGGCAAAGGCGGCGCAGGTAGCGGCAGCCCGTGTGGCGGGCACCTGCTGGTAGAAGCGACGCTCGGAGCAGATCATGAAGTAGCGGCCGATTCCCACGTCGTGGAAGGCCGCCGCCAAGGCCTCGGCGTAGAAGAGGAAGAGGAAGGCGGGGAGCCATACTTTCAGCCGCAGCACGATCCCCATTGCCAGGAAGATCAGTCCCATCAGCACTTCGGCGTAGAGGATGAGATGGTGGCAGTCGGTCAGTTGGCGGGAGAAGCGGCCCAACAACGGGCGGAGGATAAAGGGGATGAGGGCCAAGGAGCAGCAGAAGAGGTTGACCGCATTGCTCACCCCCATGCGGTTGAGCACGATGGGCACGAGGGCGAGGATGGCGACATAGGGTATGCCGCGCAGCAGATAGAGCGTGGGAACCCACGAGAGGTGGCGTTCCCAGGCCCTTGCAGCCCTTTCTCTTACCAGATTGCTTCCCTTTTCCATCATTGTACTACTTTCCCTTAGCCCTGCTGTTTTTTCTTGCCAAACTCAGGGTCGATCTTGATGAAGAGGCAGACGACAAACGTTGCCGCGCAGCAGAGGATTGTCCAGAGGAAGAAGTGGCGGTAGCCGATGAGTTCCTGCAGCCATCCAGCCATCATGCCCGGCAGCATCATTCCCAGGGCCATGAAGCCCGTGCTGATGGCGTAGTGGGACGTGCTGTGCTCGCCCTCCGAGAAATAGATGAGGTAGAGCATGTAGGCCGTGAAGCCAAATCCGTAGCCAAACTGCTCGATGAAGACGCAGGTGTTGACGATCCATAGCGCGCTGTCCTGGGCGTAGGCGAGATAGACATAGACGAGGTCGGGGAGCGTGATGGCGCAGACCATCGGCCAGAGCCAGCGCTTCAGTCCGCCTTGCGAGGCAGCGATGCCACCGAGGATGCCACCCAAGGTCAGTCCGATGATGCCCACCGTGCCATAGACGATGCCCACCGTGCTGGTCGAGAGGCCGAGTCCTCCCTTCGCTATCGGGTCGAGGAGGAAGGGGTTGATGATCTTGACGAGCTGCGCCTCGGGCAGACGGAAGAGCAACATGAAGAGCAGGGCGGGGACGATGTTCTTCTTCATGAAGAACGATCGAAACGTCAGCAGCGACTCGCGCAGGATGCCACCCACTGTGCGGTCGGGGGCGTGGCGGTCGGAGGCAGGTCTGGGGAGCGCCCAGGCGTGGTAGAGGCTCGCGAGGAAGAAGAGGATGGAGAGGATGGCGAAGACCACCGTCCAGGAGAGCGGTATCTTGCCCGTATGGTCCTCTATCAGTCCTGCGATGATGACGAGCAGTCCTTGTCCCGCTATGGTGGAGATGCGATAGAACGTGCTGCGTATGCCGACGAAGAACGACTGCTCGTGGCTGTCGAGGCCGTGCATGTAGAAGCCGTCGGCCGCAATGTCGTGGGTAGCCGACGTGAAGGCCACCAGCCAGAAGAACGCCAGCGTGAGCCGGAAGAAAAACTGTGCGGGGATGAAGAAGGCGATGCCCGCGAAGGCGATGGCGAGGACCGCCTGCATGGTGACGATCCACCACCGCTTGGTGCGGACGAGATCGACCATCGGGCTCCAGAAGGGCTTGATGACCCACGGCAGGTAGAGCCAGCCTGTATAGAGGGCGATGTCCGTATTGGAGATGCCCATCTTCTTGTAGAGGATGACGGCTATCGTCATCACGGCGACGTAGGGCAGTCCCTCGGCAAAATAGAGGGAGGGCACCCACGCCCACGGGTTGATATGTCGCTTGCTATTCTCGGTCATAATCATTGTTCTATGGAAGGTTTGTAAAGCGTTTTCAGCGTGGCGCCAGGGTAGTAGTGGCGGAGGATGGCCTCGTGGTCGTAGCCCTTCTCGCCCATCATGGCCGCCCCGATCTGACACAGTCCCACGCCGTGGCCCCAGCCTGCGCCCGAGAGGTGGAACGACTGCGGGGTGCCGTCGGCGCCCTGCTGCGTCGTGACGACGAAGGCGCTGCTCTTCAGGTGGCTCTCGCTCAGCGTGCGGCGTATCTCCAGTTCTTTGCCGATGACGCGCTCCCTTTCCGTGCCCACGATCTTCAGGCGGACGATGCGTCCGCTCTTGCCGCGCTCCAGGGGGACGAGGTCGAGGATCTTGCCAAAGCGCAGTCCCGTCTTGCGGGCGATGAGGCTGGCGAGCTCCTCCTGCGTGTAGTCGATGCTCCAGCGATAGAAGTCGGCCGTCTCCTGGTCGTAGCCGTTGAGCACCTGGCGCAACACCTGCTTGTCCTGCGTGTTGCAGAAGGCGGAAGGTGCGGAGAGAATCCACTTGCGGGCCGTCTCCTCGTCGGTCAGGTCGGGCAGCGCGTCTGCCGCCTGGCCTGCTTGCGCGGGGCGGTCGAGGAAGGCGGCGAGATAAGGCTTGTCCTCATCCTGCCAACAGGCCGAGAAAACCTCCGTGGCACCGCCGCAACACTTGCTGAAGCGCGCGTCGCAAATGCCCTTGCCGTCCCACAATACTTGTCCATAGGTGCTGCGTATCGCCTCCTCCACATGATCCGACACCATGCGGGTGATGCCCTGGTAGCGCTGGCAATGATCGTCGGCGCATACGTCGAAGCGCTGGTGGTCGTCGCGGTCGTACCAGCGCACCAGTTCCTCCTCCGTCTCCCATCCTCCACAGGTCGCCTCCGAGGGATGGTCCGCATTGATGTGATGCGCCATCTGCGTCAGGAGCCAACTGCGGGAGATGATGGCATGGGCCCGCAGGAGCGATGGCGACGAGGTGGCCCGCATCTCGCTGGAGATGACACTGGCGAGATAGCGCTCCACGGGCAGTTCGTTGATGACCCACACCCGATCGCCGTCGGCCTCCAGCCGCAGCATCCCCTCGAAGGTCTGTGCCTCCTGGCGCTCCCAGTGGAATCCGATGCCAATCGTGACCTCGGGCAGCGTGAACGAAGACTGAGGGGAATGGGGAGCGAACGTGAGCGTGTCGTATGAGTTTTCCTGCCAAAGGAGTCTTCCGTCCTTCGCCCTCACGGTCTGCGGTCCCGTCTGTAGCGTGCCATCGACCATGAAGGAGCCCTCCAGGACAAAGGCCACCTCTGGCCCGCTCGTGATGCCTACGGCGACCCTCGGTTCCTGCAGACGGCGCAACACCTTGGCGAAGGCCTCCTGCCCAAGCGCCACCTCGCCGACGGTCTTCACCAGCAGGGAGGGCGTCAGTCGGTCGAAGTCCTCCTTGCGCGGCGTGATGACCAGTCCTGCCATGTCGAGCGCACCCGGCGAGATGAGCATGCGGTCTGCTTCGCACGAGGCCGTGTAGCAGGCGGGGCGGTGCTTCTCCCGAGGCAGCAGGATGGTGACGACGCTGTCCTCCTCTCGCCATGCCAGCACGTTGAGCATCGGCTCGGTGTCGTCGGGATGGCAGGGCAGGGCGGCATAGGCCCGGCGGAAAAGCGTCTGCGCCAGGGTTTTGTCGTTGCTGATCAGCACCAGGGTGGGGAAGGGGTAGTCCTCGATGGTGCAGAGGCGGTTGTCGGCGTCCAGCCGCGCCACCTCCCGTAGCCGCTCCCTCCAGCCGCGCCAGTCGCGGCAGAGCGGCACCACACTTCCGTCTCCCCCCTGGAAGTGGAGATGGTCGGGCGCGCTGGCCCCACATTTCGGCCCGTTGTAGAAGAACAGGGTGCCCTCGAAGCGGTCGGCCAGTTCGTAGAGCGTGGCATAGGAGTCGAGGATTGTCTGGGGGCGGTGGCGCCTGGCGGCGATCGTGAAATGGGTCGGGAGGATGGGGAAGGGATTGACGAGCACGTCGAAGTCCTCGCCGAAGGCCCATTCTTGTTGAATCTCAGGACGATGGTCCTTGCAGAGGAAGCAGGGCCGCTGGGCCAGCGTCTTCTTATCGACCTTGGCCCCCGTGCTCACCATGCGAGCGGGGTTGTACTGAGCACTGACCGCACCGAAGTCTCTCACCTCCACGCGTGCCAGGTCGGCGTAGCGTGCGGCGGTCTCCGGCCAGGCAGTCAACTGATTTTGGAAAAACTCGGAGAGCGTCATGCTTTGTGGTTGTTGTTGAGGCTGATGCGCGCCCGCAGTTCGATGGTGCGCAGTCGGTCTTTGTACAAGTTGTTGGCGTTGGTCTTCTCGATGCTCAGTCCGTGGTCGCTATTGCCCGTCCAGCGGCGGCAGAGATAGATGGGGTCGTAGATGCGGCCGATGCGGTACTGGCGGCTCACGGCCAGTCCCATGGCATAGTCCTCGCCATAACTGGTGTTGGGAAATCCGATGCCCCTTGCTATCGAGGTGAGGAAGGCCCGTGGCGCTCCCAGTCCGTTGATGCGCAGGGCGTTGTTGGCCCCGTTGTCGTCCGTCCACTCCTTGTGGTCGATCACGCCCGGTGGAAGCGTCTGCAACTGGAAGTCGCACATGCGGTAAGAGCCCACCACCATGGCGCAGTCCTGCTCCTGGAAGGCATCGACTACCCGTTGCAGCGTGTGGCTGTCGAGATAGAGGTCGTCGCTGTCGAGCTGCACGGCGTAGCGTCCGCAGCGCGGGTCGTTGATGGCCCAGTTCCAGCAGCCACCGATACCAAGGTCCTCGCGCTCGGGGATGATGTGGACGACGCGCGGGTCGCGGGCCGCCAGTTGCTCTATCAGGTCCGAGGTGCCGTCGGTGCTATGGTTGTCCACCACGAGGACGTTGAAGTCGAAGCCAGTCTCCTGTCCCAAGGCCGACTCCACCGCGTCGCCGATGGTCTTGGCGCGGTTGAGCACGGGGATGATGACGGAGGCCGTGACGGGGAAGTCGCCCTCCACGTCGGGCTTCTGGTAGCGGTCGGTATGGACGAGGCCACCGACTGCTCGCAGGTGCTCCGTCACGATCTGCTCCATCTCCACCTGCACGTCGCGGTTGCGCGGATCGACATAGTCAAACTGTCGTTCGCCTTCTGCGCTCACGGGTTGCTTCTCCTCCGTGTAGAGGTATTCGTTGAGGTGGAAGATCGCGCCCTGCCGGCTCAGTTGCAGACGCAGGTCGTACCAGCCACCATACAGCCAGTTGGCGCCGAGGTCGCAGCGCTGGATCGCATTCGTCCTAACGAGCACCAGCGGCCCGAAGTCGAAGTCGTCTCGCAGCGCACCCTCCTGGTAGTCTATCACGGGGTGCTTCGTCCGCTGGCCCTCCTCCGTCTCGTAGAAGTCGGCATAGACCATGACGGCCCCCGTGCTGTCGGCCACTTGGAGCAGCCTTTGCTCCGCGCCGTAGCCCAAGGAGACGGTGTTGTCGGTCAACTGTATCAATACGTATTGTGTGCGCGTTGCTTCCGCCATCTCTCTCACTGCCGCCGACGAGGGGCGGGGCGAGTGGAGGTCCACACGCGCTATTCTTTCTCTTTCCATAACGCTTCTTGATGTCTTGTTCTGCAAAGTTACGGAAAAAACGCTGATGCCCAAAATTTTTTCAGGTTAAACGCCCCTGCGAGGCGGATGTCCCGCCAAAACGCAACACCCGCCTCGCTCCACGGCTTCCTCCCCCGTGTGGGCAGATCCTCCCCCTGCTGCTGTCCGGTGTCCTCTCGACACGAGTTTGGCGCGGTTTCTGTAAGAGGTCTGCCCGCTGCTTGCCCTTCTTTTTTTGTTGGTATATATATAGTGTCTTAGTCAAAGTTGTTTTTACTCTCTGTTTGCTTGTGATAAGCGCAGCAGCTATTGGGTCGGGTCGTCCGTGAAGCGGGCGAGTTTGCCTTTCGGTTCTTTCGCGCGTTCAGTTCGTTTCTTCCCGCGTGTTCAGTTCATATCTTTTCGAGACTTCGGTTCCTTTCTTTCCGCATGTCCGGGTTCATTCCTTTCCGAATCTTCGGCTTCTTTCCGAGCGTTCGGTTCAGTTTTCCTCCTTGATAGCGGAGGCCGGTCTCACTGGTTGGCCACAGTCTCGATGATGGATCTTGCCACCATGACCATCTGATACATGTCCTCGGCGCAAGTCCACTCGTAAACGCTGTGCTCAGCCTGTTGTCCACTGTAGATGCAGGGACCGCCCTTCTGTCCCTTGGCTGCCAGCATGGCCGCAGTCGTGCCGCCACGCTCGCTGCGGGGAGTCAGTTTCACGCCCTCTTTCTCTGCTGCTTCGATGATCAGGTCGCCCAGGCCGGGGTACATCGTGTAGGCCACGTTCTCATACTGCATCACCTCGGGTTCGGCCTCGGTCACGACATAGGGGAAAGCTTTGGCCGTGAGCTCTGCGGCTTCGTCCAGAAGCTGGCGGAATGCGTCGCCCTCCTGGGCGTCGAAATAGCGCAGGCGCACTTTCACGAGATAGTTCTGCGGTGTCTCTTCGCCGTTCACGTCGATGAGGGGCTCGATCGAGTAGCAGTGGATGTAGCCCTCCTTGCCCTTGCTGGCCGAGGGGTGAGTCTCGGGCGGCAGTTGTCCGATGAAGTAGGAAGCGGCGGTCAGCGCGTCGCCATACTGGTTGTAGAAGCCGTTGCCGGGGTGAGCGTTCTTGCCTTGGAAGATGTAGTTGCGTCCAACCGCGGTGAAGTTCTCTACCGAGAAGGCCGTGGGGGCGTCGCCGTCCACGTCGATGACGATATCAGGCTGTCCGTCCACATATTCCTCCTCGAAGCGTTCGGCGGCACGGCCAATGTCCTCGTTTTGCGAGAAGACGAAGTGGAGGTCGCCATGCTTCAGCTTCTTGTCGTTGAGGATGGTCTCGATGAGCGTGACGAGGATCGTGCAGCCCGTTTTGTCGTCGGCGCCCAGCAGCGTGTATCCGTCGCTCGTGATGATGGTCTTGCCCACACAGTTGGCCAGGTGCTTGCCCTGTGGTGTCTCGGGACTGAGGGTGATGCCAGCAGGCAGTTGGATGTCGCCGCCATCGTAGTTGCGGTGTACGATAGGAGTGATTTCGCCGCCGGCACACTCGGGCGTGCAGTCCATGTGGGCCATGAACATGATGCTCGGCACGCCTTCGCAGTTGGCCGGAATCGTGGCATAGACGTACTGATAGTCGCTACGGCTGACGATCAAGTCCTTGTCTGATCCGATAGTGCGCAGTTCCTGCTCTATCAGCTCTGCGATCTCTTCCTGTCCATCGCTGATAGGAAACTCTATGGGGTCATAGGCGTCCCACGACTGGCTGTTGATGGTGGCGTAGGTCGTGAAGCGCCTGATGATGGTCTCAATCGTCTTTTTGCGTTTCTTCTCCTTGGCAGCTTTGGGGTCGGGAGCCGGTGCGGCCTTGGCGGGCTGTGCAGCCTTTACAGCGTTGACGGGCTTTGGACGAGGGGTTTTCGGCAGCTGCGGGTGAGGTTTTCTCTGAGCCACGGGCTTCACCTTGGGGCGGGGAGCCGTAATGTTGTGGCTTGCGCGCAGCTTACTCATTTGCTTTGCCATGAGCTTGGCCTGAACGCTTGGGGGAATTACCACAGGTCTGACGGCGCGGCGTCTCTGCTGCTCAGTACGCTTTTTCGCATACGCGTCCACCTTTCGTGCCCCGACCAAGGCGATTGCCGAGGTCTTGGCAGGCGAGTTGAGCCTTTTCACCACACCCTTGATAAAACCTTTCAAGACCTGAGGTCTTGCCGAGGTAGGGAATCCTACCATTAGGACCAGTGCGAGCACGAGCGTGCTGGCGATGTAACTGTTTCTTCGTTTCATGACTTTGATAGTTTTGAGTTGATCATTTTGTTTATTGGTTCTCTCTTGATAGACCTCGTGCCGCTGGGCGGCCTTCGCTCTATGCTCATCCTTTATGACAGTCCGTCGCGCCTTTCTTGCGCTGCTGGTGTCGCCAGAATTCGTTTGCAAAGGTACGGGTTTCGCAAGCGATGGTGCGCACATTTTCATTTAGATCGCGGCCCATGCGATTTTTCTCGTTTTTTCTCGTTTTTCTCGCTATGCAGGCACGGCGTACATGACTACTGGCGTGGCGAGCACGGCGATCAGTTTGGCCCATAGCCTCACGTGCGTGTCCATGCGCGCATAGGTCAGTGAGGCCAGACACACCATGAAAAAGATGGATAGAAAGAAGCCCAAGAGGATCAAAACCTCCCATAGGTGCTGGCAGTTGGCCATACGGCGGAGTGCGAAAAAAAACAGGACGAGCGTGGCGGACCACTCTGTCGGAAACAGGAAAAGTCTGATGGTGTTCATACGTAGGTTTGTTTTGATGATTTGTGTGCAAAGGTACCCGTTTTCCTATCAAATGTGCGCACATTTTCATTTGGTTCGTCCATTGTGTGCGAAATGTTCGCCAAAAACGTGTCTTTCGGGCGGGTGCAAGGGGGCGCAAGACGCCAGTACGGGCTGCAATCGGCGTGCCGATCACAACCCGTACTGTGCTGTCAGCGACTATCCAGTCGGTCCAAGCAAGAAGTGGTGCTACAAATTGCTCATGGCATAAAGTGGCACAACGTCTATGTGGCGGAGTGCATTTTGTGCTTCTTTGTCAATATACTCAAGCGTCCCAAAATTCTCCAAGGAAGTACGAACAGCATGGTGAAGGGCTTTCTTCCTCATAAATAGCCATAAGCTTTGCATACTGCCTTTGGTGGAAGCCTTCACTTCTATTGGTACGACCACCCCCTCTTTGGCCTCCAGGTAATCAATCTCCGCATTGGAACCCCTTGACATGTTCTGCCAATAATACATTTCTGCCTTTTGGAAACAGTCATGGTTCTTGACGAGTTCCAAGCCTGCGAACATTTCCGAAGCAGCCCCTTTGTTGACAAAATCAACTTCCGAAGCCAAAAGGACATTGGCGGCAGGAGTGCCCAGTATGGTCTGCATCAGTCCCAAGTCTAAAAAAAGATATTTCTTGTAGCCATCATTTTCTTCTGCTCCCAGTGGAACACCATTTCCATCGCTATGCGTCACCGGCTTTATCAGTCCCGCCAATGTCAATAGACGAAGCGCGTCTTTGATGACCGAAGAGCGAACATCGTTGGCCACCTGTCTATAGACAAACTTGCTGCCTGCCTGCAAAGCTACGGAGCGCAAGACCTTTCTCAGCAAAGCTGGAGACACGCGCGACTTATACTTGGCAAAGTCATCTTGGTAGGTGTCCAGAATGTCATTGTGAACATGGGCGCATTCGATGTAGCTTTTAGACTCAATCCATTCTGTGACCGCGGCTGGCATACCGCCCACGAGATAGAACGTCTTCAATTGTTCCACCAGTTTGTTGTGGACGGCATCGGGAAGCGGAGAAGAAGGCGAAGCCTGGTGCTTGTAGCTGACCGTCGTTTCCAGTCCTTGCGCCATAAGAAATTCGTCAAAGGAGAATGGGTACATGTATAGTGAGCGTATTCTCCCCACTCCAAAAGAAGGCAGCTCCTCCAGGGTGAACTCCAGCAGAGATCCCGCGGCTATGACATGTAGCTCTGGATAATCCTCTTTGAAATAACGAAGCGACATGATAGCTTCCTGACTCACTTGTATCTCGTCTATGAAAAGCAGCGTCTCCCCAGGTATGATAGGAATGCCTGTGGTGGCACTGATTCCCTCACAAGTCCTATGCACGTCAATATCCTTTGGAAAAAGTCCTCGGATAGATGGTTGACTCTCCAAATTGATCTCCACAAAGTACTTAAACTCTTTGCCCAACTGGCGTACCGCAGACGATTTCCCCACCTGTCTTGCCCCGCGTATCAGCAAAGGCTTCCTTCTTTGAGATGTCTTCCATTCCAAGAGTTTTTTGTCTATGTTTCGCTTGTAATACGTCATTTTTGTGTAATTTGCTGATTCACAGTGCAAAGATATGGCGAAAACGGAGCATTCCCACCCACTCGGGATGGTTGTATCCACTCACTTTCG